>Ga0081479_110103_pt1 | contig 147528 bp, 144 predicted proteins | sample MamHotmetagenome_FD_70984 | JGI IMG/M metagenome (GOLD analysis project Ga0081479, IMG submission 70984) | Hot spring cone microbial streamer communities from Mammoth Hot Spring (Liberty Cap Streamers), Yellowstone National Park, USA - T=72 v2... | ecosystem: Environmental > Aquatic > Thermal...
AGAGAGTGTTGAGTTGTTCATATCGGGGAACCTGCTTTGTCAAGAGCTGGTTGGGGGTATCCCCTATTTAAAGGATAATGCGGTTTTTGGAAAGTTTCAATACTTTTAGTTAACATTATCGGTACCTATTGTAGAGGTTATTGATGTGAAAAGAATAATTGGTTTCAACAATGGTACTGTGATTTTAAAAAACTGAACGGTCTTTGATGCACCATCTATTTCAGCTGCTTCGTATACTTCCATTGGTATGTTCTGTAGTCCAGCAATGTAAAACATCATATTGTACCCTGTCCATCTCCACGTTAAAGCGATAATCAGTGTAACATTGGCCCAGAATGGGTCTAACAACCACCTGATAGGTTCTTTTATAATATGCAAACTCGTTAGGAAGTTATTTATCAAACCCTCGTACTGAACATCGTCCTAAAAAGGATTGTATAAGCAACAAGAGAAGTAACCGCTGGTAAAAATAGAGCAGTTCTGTAGATACCTTTAAACTTCAACCTTGGATCATTTAAGAGTGTTGCAAAAATAAGAGCTAAGAAGAGCATTATAGGGACTTGAACTATTAAAATTACCAGGATGTTTTTCAAGGCAAGAATAAAGTACGTATCCTGAAGCAGCTTGACATAGTTTCCAAATCCGACAAAGGTCTTTAAAAAACCTCTTGTAGAAAACGTGGAGAGATAAAGTGAATATACTATTGGATAGAATATAAACATTACTACTCCTATAAGCATTAAGCTTATAAATATCCAACCCCATCGATTCCAGACTCTTTCTATTCCAATTCTCTTTTTTGACCATGACATATGATGTATTCCTCCCTGAAAGTCTGATGATATTAAAAGTCCGGGAAGGCTATCCACCTTCCCGGATTAGTTGAAGGAATTAATTATTTTATGCTGTTAAGGAACTGCTGTTCGGCTTTCTTCAGCGCTTCATCAATGGATAGCTTTCATGTGTAAACATCAGGCATAACACTCATTATCGCAGTATCAGCTTCGTATGTGTAAATGCCATAGTCTACAGCTGGTATCTTCCTCATCCATTCGGAGAAGAGTTGGAATACTTGCTGGTTACCGAAGAATGGGTCTTTTGCTTTGTATGCAGAACCACCCTGTGCTGGTGACCATGTACCAACTGCGCCTCTTTCAACAAGTATTTTCTGGTAGAAATCAGAATCGTGGGCATATATCTTTTTCAAGAAGTCAATTGCAACGTTTCTATTCTTACTGTTTTGTAATACGTACCAACTTGAACCACCAAGATTTGAAGCATTGACCGATTCTTTGATGTTCATTCTTGGAACTGGTGCAACTCCCCATTTACCGCTCTGGCTCTTTTCCACCTTTACGGAGCCGATTATCCAAACTCCAGTGACGACAGCTGCAACTTCTCCCTTATTGAAAGCTCCTACTCATTCATTCCAACCAGAAACTTCTTTGGTGATACCCGAATCTTTTATTTCTTTGTAGAGTCTAACCGCTTCCTTAAGAACAGGATTATTTGCAATATATGGTTTTCCCGATTTATCAAAGTACCATGCATTAGCTAATTGATGAAGAATTCTCATTAAACCACCATCGAATGGATCCGCAGCAATCATTTATTTTCCAGTTTTTGCTTTAACTGTTTTTCCTATTTCGATGAATCTATCCCAGGTAATGTTCTCAAGGTCGGCTGATTTGAATCCTGCTTGTTCAAGGTAATCTCTTCTGTAGAAGAAACCTGCTACACCTGAGTCAAATGGGACACCGTAAACTTTGTCGTTCAGAGTCATAAGTTTTACTTTATAATTAGCAAACTCTTTGTAGTTAAACTCTTTTGTTAAATCTGCAAAAGAACCTGGGTAAGACTGCAAATATTTCTGAGCGTTGTAATCTTCGATAAGAACGATTTCAGGAAGTCCAGTTTTGACTCCAGAAGCAAGTATCGTGTTTAATTTTTGCTCAACGTCAGCTTTTGCCATGGTTAAAATATCAAATTACACGTTGGGATTGATTTTCATGTTCCTGTTTGCCGCTTCTTGCATGATTGCAATATTAAAGTTCGGGTCCCATGCCCATATCGTTATCTTTGCCTTCTCAGCAAAGGACATAACCGTTAATACCATCATAAGGACAACCGCAATTTTGAATACAAACCTTTTCATACCCACAGCACCTCCTCAAGTTTTTAGTTCAGTCCAGAAGTTTCAAGAAGCTCATCCGTGTACTGTACCAAAAAAAATCGTGAAAACTTTAAGCTCTTGTTTGATAGAGATATGGTAACGTTACCGATAACGTTTGTATTATGTCAAATAGGTCACATAAAAATGTATCAGAGAAAAAAACGTTGTGCACTATCTTGGAGCGTAAATCTTGCTAAATCTTCTTCATGCTTATACTTTTAAAAACTTTCTCTTAGACTCAATTACATGCGAACTAAATGTGTTATAATTACAATGTAGTCAGCCAAAGGGAGATGATAATTGATGTTTGCGCTTGTTGTTAATCCAACGACTGATGTTCGTTCAGAGCCTAAGTTTAGAAGTGAAAGGATCCATCAACTGGTTTTTGGTGAAATTGTAGAAGTAACTGGTTATTCTGAAGGTTCTGATTACGTAAAAATATGTGATGTGCGTATAAATTATTGCGGATATGTGAATAGGCATACTATTCATTTTTTAAGTGAAGAAGAGCACGAATTTCTTCTTAGGTTGAATGTTTTAAAAGTGGCAATTCCTTTCTGTAAGACGTATGGTGCTGTACAATTTATATTGCCTTTTGGAAGCAGGTTATACTATGATAAGAAAGGTAGTTTTTTACTTCCAGATGGGAGGTACTATTCCTTAGTTGATGACCCAACTTTTCATTCAAAGAGTGTTGTTGATGTAGCATTACAGTTCTTGGGCGTTCCATATTTGTGGGGAGGTACTTCTTCATATGGATTTGATTGTTCTGGATTTGTAAATAGGCTGTATGATGTAACACTAAATGTGAATCTGCCAAGAGATGCTGGTGATCAGGAACGAAGACTAAATCCGACCGACAAAGTTAAACAAGGGGATTTGTTGTACATGGAAGGACATGTAATGATGTATATGGGAGATGAAATGATAATACATGCTAATTCTCATGACATGTGCGTTTCAACAACGAATTTGGTTAACGATGAGTACGGTAGATACTTGAATTCTAAGATAAGAAAAGTTTGCAGGATAGACTGAATGATAGTAAAATTAAAAGCAAATATCTTAATGAAGAAATAATTTATGGAGGTGCTTCCATGGGCAAATACGAAATGGATTTTGAGAAGTACAAGAAGGCTATTGAAAAGGTTATTCAAAGGTTTTCTGATAAGGGCTGGGATGAGATTAAAGTAGAGGAATTGTGGTTTGAGACTTCCCTACCAGTCGATTTGATACTTGAAGTAATAGAAAAGGGTGTTGTAATACCAGATGATGTGAAGCTGATAACTCACGGGGAAAAGGTTATATGGAAGAAAGAAGAATAGATTTTATTATTTTATTTTCTATAGTCTTCTTATTTCTTATCATTTCACAATCTTTTATATTTGCACTAAATCTTTCAACAAGTGCAGTTTTCCATATTGGGGATAGTCTTTTTTCCATCTATAACAATGACGCTTTCAACGATTCAAGAGATTTTCGTTTCGCTGTCATTCTCTTACATAGCTCTGATACGTTTCATTTTTTTGGTTCGATTGGTGCGAAGAACGATGGAGTATTCAATGACCCGTTTTCTAACAGATATTATGCGGGGTTCTATTTTCTAATAAACGAAGGTGGGATAAAATTAGAAAAAGGACCTTTGAAACTAATACTTGGAAAGTTACACCAAGTTGACGTTATAGATAGTCCTTATTCACTTTTCATATCCTCTTTTCCAGTTGCTCGCAATCAGTTTAGTTTAACCTACGATGATGGAAGTTTCTTTTATACTACGAGATGGGTTGAGTTATGTAATTTGAAGAATGGTCTTAATGTTTATGAAAATCTAAGAAGTGCTAACTACAAAGTTTACGCTCTCAAATTTGGAAAGGCCCGATTTGGTTATCAAGATGTAGCTATTTATGTGGGGAAAAATTTCGATTTTGAATACTTTGCCAATCCTGTACCATCGTTTTTCGTTCAGTATGTCAACTTTGCAGGAAGACCTTATCCAGAAGGGCTTGGTGAAACGAATTTTATTATGGGATTCTTCTTCGATTACTCTGATGATATGAGCTACTTGTATGCCCAAGTACTTATTGACGATTTTAATGCCAACAGATTTTTACATCCGGATAGTTATCAAAACCCTGACAAGATTGCATGGAGTATGGGATTAAAATATACGGGAGGTTTTGGAGAACTTGGTCTTTACCATGCTGGTGCAACAAAGTACACATTTCAGCCGTCTGCTGAGAGTGATAATCAAAGGTACTATGGGTATACGTACTATCCAGATTTCGTCTATTCAAAAGATTCAACAGATGTTATCTTACCGTTAGAAATGTTGTACGCAGGTTACAAATATGGAGAGAACAATATGGCTTTTGAGGTGAATTACAAACCAAGCATACTGCCAGAGTTAAAATGCTCTTTGGAGTTTGTAGTTCTCGGTGAGAGGTCGCCTGTAAATCCATGGAATGAAAGAACGTCATTTCTACCAGGTACGCATTTCCTTGAGGACCCTGTCAAGGAATTCAGAATGATTTCGACATTTGAATACACAAAAACTATAATGCATGGATTAAAGATTAATACAAGGGTTAGCGCTGGTTATATATGGAATGGGTCTGTTCTCGTTCCGGTTGATACGGATGTTGTTAAGAAACCAGTTCTACGACCTTTAGAGGGTAATAATTTTCCATTTTTATCGTTAGATTTATCGGCAACTTTCTCGATGTCTTTTTGATATATAAGACTTGATGATTTAAGATATTGGAGGTAAAAATGATAGAGCAAGCTTTTAATGCTGTTTTACCTTCGTTTGCAATGATATTTGTAGGATATGTGTACGGAAAAATTTTTAGAGATGACATTTCTCTGTTCAATAAAATTGCTACATGGCTTATGGCACCCATAGTTACGTTTGCTTTTATGAACGATTATGTACCACCAACAGGTGTGTTGATACGCTATGGTTTTGGCTTTTTTGTGATGTTTTTATTATCTTTTGGGCTTTCAAATCTTCACAAGTTAGATAGAGAGATTTTTTTCACGGGTAATGTTTATGTGAATTCTGGCTATTTGGGATATCCTGTCTTGCTAGCACTTTGGGGAGAAAAGGCGTTAGCTCTTGGTGTTGTTTATTCTTTTGTTAATGTCTTCTTTGGTAGTACTTTTCTTCCTGCGTTAATTCGTGGAAAATTTGAAATAAAGAATATACTTAAACTACCGTTTTTGTATGCAATAATCCTTGGTTGGGGCTTAGGAACACTTGGTATTTCATACAAGTCATTACCAATTGGAATACTTACAATGTTTAACTGGTTGAAAGATATGGCAATCCCATTCTTGCTTTTACAGGTTGGACTTGGTATTTCGAGGATCGAATTTAAAGTGTCTGCAATAAAAGATTATGCTCAGATTATCTTTGAAAGGTTGATATTTATTCCTGTACTCCTCTTTCCGCTGGCTTTTTTGTTTAAATCAATGGAAGCAAAAGTTTTTTTGCTGGAGAGCGCAATGCCAATAGGTGTTAACAGTGTTGTAGTAATTGGTGCTTTTAAAAAGGAACTTGTTCCTAAAGCAGGTATGACCGTCGCACTTACCACACTATTTTCTCTATTAACTTTACCAATATGGGCGTATATAATAGAGATAGTTTTTGGATAATCAAGGTATATTTTCCTGGCGAAGGGAGGAAGCATTGTGTATTTGCAAGACGTGATTAAAACACTGGATGAATTCTGGGCTAACCAAGGTTGTTTTATTGAACAGCCCTACGATATTGAGATGGGTGCAGGTACATTTCATACCTCTACATTCTTTGGTGTTCTTAGAAAAAGACAATGGAACGTTGCATTTGTTCAGCCCAGTAGAAGACCAACAGATGGTAGATACGGTGAAAATCCTAACAGAATGCAAAGATTTTACCAATATCAGGTAATTCTGAAACCACATCCAGAAAAATCACAGGAATTGTACTTAGAATCGTTAAAAGCGCTTGGAATAGATCCAAAAGAACATGACATACGATTTGTTGAAGATAACTGGGAATCACCAACTCTTGGAGCTTGGGGTATTGGTTGGGAAGTTTGGCTTGATGGAATGGAAATAACTCAATTCACATATTTCCAGCAAGTTGGTGGTGTCTCACTGTGGGAAATACCTCTGGAGATTACTTATGGTATTGAAAGAATAGCAATGTACTTACAAGGTGTTGACAATGTTTACGATGTGATGTGGAACAAAGACGTAAAATATGGAGAGCTTTTCAAGGAGAACGAGCGACAATTCTCAATATACAATTTTGAAGAAGCAGATACTGACGCGCTTTTCACTCTTTACGATATTTACAGAAAGCAGTATGACAAACTTATCGAAAAAGGACTTATTTTCCCAGCATATGAGCAATTGCTGAAGTGTTCTCATACGTTCAACCTCCTTGATGCAAGAAATGCTATTAGCGTAGCACAGAGACAGACATTCATCAGAGATATAAGGACGATGGCAAGTAAATGTGCAAAGATGTATATCGAAAGCGCGGACAGTGTTAATTCGGAGGGTGATAACAATGCGTGAGTTTCTCTTTGAGATAGGAATTGAAGAGCTGCCCACAACAGAAGTTGCCGGTATAAACCAACAGCTCTCAGAAAGAATACCCGAATTGCTTAAATCGGAAGGTGTAGAATTCGAAAGTTTTAAGGTTTTTATAGCGCCAAGAAGATTTGGATTTGTTATAACAGGTCTTTCAGAAAGCACTCCAGATAAAATTGTCGAAAAGAAGGGACCTGCAATCAATGTTGCTTATGATAAAGATGGTCAACCGACAAAAGCTCTACTTGGATTCTTAAAATCAAACGATTCATCAGTTGAAGATGTCAAAATTGTTGATAACTACGTATACATTTCAAAGGTACAAAGAGGAGTTAAGACAGAGGACGTCTTGAAGAAGATAATTCCCCAGGTAATTCAAGGTCTACGGTTTAGAAAGCCAATGAAGTGGGGCGACGGAAAGTACGAATTTATGCGAATCCCACACCATATTCTTGCTATATATAATGGTAGTGTGCTTGATATGGAGATCTTTGGATTGAAAGCCTCAAATAAGACTGTTGGTCACAGATTTGTCATGGATGATTACTTTGAAGTCTCCTCGTATGAAGATTACGTTGATAAGCTAAAGAAATTCTATGTGATACCTGATATGGAAGAAAGAAGGAAACATATACTAAACCAGCTTGATGAATTTGAACAACGTGGATACGAAATAGATAAAGATGAGAAACTCATTGAAGAGGTAGCGATTCTGACAGAATATCCGAAAATGATTTCAGGAGAGTTCTTGGAAAAGTATTTAGCTCTACCGGAAGAGCTTATTAAGACAACTATAAAACACCATCAGAGATCCTTCACGGTTAAAAGAAATGGGCGAATTACAAATACTTTTGTGTCATTTATTGATATGCCATCAGATGAAAAAGGAAATGGTAGAAAAGGTTATGAAAGGGTTATAAATGCTCGTTTGGAAGATGCAAGGTACTATTATGAAAAGGATGTAAAAGTGCCTCTTGAAAGCTTTAACGAGAAACTTAAAGAAATGGTTTTTCAGAAAGAGCTTGGAACACTTTACGATAAAGTCTTAAGGATAGAGAACATTTCTAAAAGATTAGTAGAGTATTTGGAGTTGGAGAAAAAAAGTGATAAAATTTTAAGGACAGCAAGACTATGTAAAGCCGACATAGACTCACACGTTGTTTATGAATTTCCAGAGTTACAGGGCGTTATGGGACGTGTTTATGCTCTAAAAGATAACGAACCAGAAGAAGTTGCGTTCGGCATCGAGGAGCATTATGGAAACACTCCAACAACAGTGGAAGGAGCAGTAGTTGGGATAGCGGATAGGATAGATACAATTGTTGGAAACTTCGTTATAGGGAACATTCCGAGCGGTTCAAAGGATCCATATGGATTGAGGAGTAAAGTGGACGATATTTACACGATAGTCGAGAAGTTCAACTGGGATATTGACTTGAAAGATTTAATTCAAACAGCTTGTTCTGAGTTGAACAAGGACATTCCAGCAGGGCTTTACGAATTTTTTGAAAGCAGATTTGAATTGTACAACTCTTACTTAAGGTACGATATTGCAAGAGCTGTTAGAGAGCTTTGGAGTAAACCTTTGAGAGGTATTTTATCTGCTGGTGCTATAATGGAACTTGTTGGTAGTGAGGAATTTGAGCACTTACTTGTTGGGTTTGAAAGAGTTCACAACATAAGTAAGAAACATACTTCTCAAGAATTTGATGCGGCAAAGTTTGTGCAGCAAGAGGAAAAAGAACTATTTGAAAAGTACATTGAGGTTAAACCAATTGTTCTGGACTATATCGAACATCTGAACTACGCCGAAGCTCTAAAAACAATAATTCAACTTATACCGTTTATCGATAAATACTTTGACAAAGTTTTTGTAATGGTAGAGGAAGAAGATATAAGACTTAACAGACTCGGATTCTTAAAAACAATAGATTCTCTCTTTGCAGAGTTTGGTGATTTAACCTTAGTAGAGAAAAAACTTCAAATATAAATTGAAAGGGGTGAGGTGAAAATGAAAAAGTTGATGGTATTTTTCTTGGTAGTTGCAAGCATTTCCATTTTTGCCCAGAATAATACGATTAGTGATCTATTGAATGTTTCAAGACCTTCTGGTGTAGTTTCTCAACCTTATTTTCTGAGGGCTGTTGTTATGCCCGGTGATACGCAAACAGTATATGATATAGGTCTTGAAGCCCACGCTGAGTTATTGGGACTAAACTTTGCGATCGGAACAACGTCTCAGTATCCAGACTTTGAACTTAATCAGCCTGTCTATGTAGGTGCTGGGATAACGATTGGTAATTTGTTTGGCTCGTTAAGATCAAAAGTATCATCTTTTGAAAAACTCAGCGAGATAACTTCATACGAAACCCCAACAATAGCGTTTGGAATAGCAGGCTATAAGAAAACTTCGTTACTCTTTCCTTCTTGGTCAAGATTTGAGTTGTCATACCAAACATCCGATTTGTTAAAAAAACAAGGCAATTCGTTTGTATTAAATGATTCTTTTGATTGGACAAATGCATCTGCAACTTTAAAGATTGAATCGTGTGACATTGGCTACTTTATGTTTACATTTAATGTTCCAAGTATTAAAGAAGCACTTGACGGTAATTTTATCTACAACTGGGAGCTTGCGCTCCCTGTAAGTGTTGTATATATTTATTTTGGTCAACCGGACAAAAACGTGTGGCTTGTCGGATTGGGAGCTGCTGCAACATCCTTCAACGCACTTGGAACGTACAATATTCAAACTGGTGAAATCAAATGGTTAGTATCTGCACAGATGTAAATAATCTACAAAATTAGTGCTCAATTCTAAAGTTTCAAGCACAGTTTTTTAACATATCCCAAAGGAAGGGGAGGGAAGGGAGTATGAAGAAATTCATAAGTTCACTTTTAGTCGGAGTTTTGCTGTTGAGTATTTCCTTGAGTTTTGCTCAAAGTTTGACTGAGATTAAGAAGAGAGGAAAACTTCTCGTAGGCACAGAACCAACATTCCCACCGTTTGAGTTTGTTGGCGAAAAGAACCAAGTTGAGGGCTTTGATATCGACATAGCGAATGAATTGGCAAAACGACTTGGAGTAAAACTCGAAATTGTCAATTTGCCTTTTGATAGCTTGATCCCGGCACTGCAACAAGGCAAAATTGATATGGTCATTGCTGGTATGACTATAACGGAAGACAGAGCGAAGGTTGTGTATTTTTCAAAAGCTTACTTTGAAGCTAATCAGGCGATTGTTGTAAGAAAAGATGAAAAATTTGAGCCTAAGAAATTGGAAGAGCTTGTTGGAAAAAAGGTTGCGGTTCAGCTTGGTACAACTGGTGACCTTGTTGTGAGTGAAATTAATGGTGTCAACGTTGTAAGATTTCAGAAATTTACGGATGCGTTCTTGGAACTCCAAAATGGTCGTGTTGATGCAGTAGTACTTGATGAAGCACCTGCAAAATCCTATGTAAAGAAGTTCCCGAAATTTTCAATAAGTGCAGTTATAGGTACTGGTGAGACGTACGGAATTGCTGTCAAGAAGGGAAATAAGGAATTACTTAACTTTGTCAACCAAACACTCGATATACTGAAAAGTTCAGGTACATACAATAAATTAATACAAAAATGGTTTGAGTAATTAAAACTTTTATATGCCCCCATTTGTCTACGGGGGCATATATTATTATAAAGACAAAACACATTGGGAGGGAAGGTTGTGGATGCAATCACCGAACTTCTTAAAAGCTTTCCGTTTTTACTCTTAGGTGCATGGGAGACTCTCAAACTTACAGCTTTTTCTGTAGGTATTGGAGTTATACTTGGAACGTTTATTGGAATGGGGAGATTATCGAAAGTAAAGTTTATAAACTACTTATGTACAGCGTATGTTGAGTTTTTGAGAGGAACACCTTTGTTGGTACAAATTTCTATTGTCTATTTTGGTTTACCTCAGCTTGGTATACAATTAGCACCTTATCCAGCTGCAATAACTGCTCTTGGACTTAATAGCGGCGCGTATATAGCGGAAATTGTAAGAGCTGGTATACAATCAATCCCGAGAGGTCAGTACGAAGCTTCAAGGTCCTTAGGATTAACACATTGGCAGACTATGAGGTACATAATCCTACCACAAGCTTTTAGAAATATCCTTCCAGCGCTTGGAAATGAATTCATAACATTAACAAAAGACAGCTCTCTGGCATCAGTAATTGGAGTTTCAGAATTAATGAGGAGGGGACAGTTTGTTATCTCCAGAACATTCCAAACGTTCTCAATTTATTTTGGCATTGCATTTATTTACTTTCTAATGACTTTTGTTATATCGAGAATTGTTAGGTACATTGAAAGGAGGATGGCAACAGCATGATAGAAGAAAGCGTTGTGAACACTGGTGGAATTCAAAGCGCGAAAGAAATAATTATTAAGATAGAGGGACTTGTTAAAAGATTTGGAAAACTGGAAGTTCTCAAGGGTGTAAATCTTGAGGTTAAAAGAAAAGAGGCGATAGTTATTATCGGTCCAAGCGGTGGTGGAAAGAGTACATTACTTAGGTGTGTAAACAAACTTGAAGAATACCAGGGAGGAAAGATATACTTAGATGGTGTTGATATAGATCAGTACGATGTAAACAAGTTGAGGACCCGCATCGGTATGGTCTTTCAGCAATTCAACTTGTTCCCGCACATGAACGTTTTACAAAACCTAATACTTGCACCTACAAAGGTGAAGAATATGCCAGAAAATGAGGCTATTGAAAAGGCAAAGGCGCTTTTAAGCAGAGTCGGGCTACTCGATAAGATAGATGCTTACCCTGAACAATTATCTGGTGGACAGAAACAGAGAGTTGCGATAGCAAGGGCACTCATGATGGAACCTGAAATAATGTTATTTGACGAACCTACATCAGCACTTGACCCAGAACTCGTTGGAGAAGTTCTCGATGTTATGAAAGACCTTGCAAATAGCGGAATGACCATGCTTGTTGTTACACATGAAATGGGATTCGCAACAGATGTTGCGGACAGAATAGTCTTTATTTCACAAGGAGTTATCGAAGAAGAAGGTACACCAGTGGAAATTTTAAAAAATCCAAAGAAGCAAAGAACAAAAGAGTTTTTGAGAAGAATTCTGGAATAGAAATTTTACATTCTGAAAGTCAGTTTTTCTCAAATGGTCCCATAAAAGGGACCATTTTTATTGATAAATAAATGAATTTTAGTTTTGTACATTTTTTTAAAATAATAACGAAATTATGTAACGTATTTAATAATTACAATTACAATATCTTATAAAAGAATAAAAAGAAATAATTGTACTTTTTACATTTTTACAACACTTTACAACTTGGATTTTTGGAGTAGTATTTTTCATGATAAGTATCACAAGAATGTCAGGATTTCATAAAAGCGGGGGGTGAACCTATGGTGAACATATTAAAAGAACTGGAAGAATGGTTAGTTCAGGAACGAACGATTCAAGAGCTGAAAGCGAAAGCGAAGGAACTTGGATTAAGTGTGAAAAAACAGATGGGAAAGAACGATGTGAGAAAGCTTATCGAAAGGTATATCGAAAGAGTGAAAGTTGTCCAGCCAGAAAATGTAAATACCTCGCGCCCCTCTTCAGCAACCACTGCAACCGGACCCGCTCAACCAACTGTCGCAAAAGTGAAGGAAGATATCTCTGTACCAGATACCTACAATAAGGATAAACTTGTTGCAATGCCAGTAAATCCTCACTGGATTCATATGTACTGGGATTTGAGTTATGCAAATAGAGAGTTTTTGAAATCACAAGAAGTTAAGAGAATTGTTCTGAGGGTTTATGATGTAACCTTCATTGAATTTGACGGGACAAATGCTCATAGGACCTTTGAAGTAACGATAGATATAAATTCTTTGAAGAATTATTACATGACTGTTCCCATGCCAGGTGCACATTACTTGGTTGAACTTGGATATTACGATGTAAATGGTAATTACAAATACGTACTTAGATCAAACCTATGTCGAGTACCAGTTAACTCACCGAGCCAGTCCACGAGAGAAAGATGGATGGATTTGAGAAAACGAAGAAGGATAGTTATGCCATCTGGTGGAATGCTTACACCAGTTGTTGAGAGAATTAGCGGTTCAGTTCAAGGATTGGAGCATCTTTTTCGGATTTCAAGCGTCGGAAGTATCAGCTTTATTCACCTTAGTGGGAAGGGGATGTAAATATGCCTCGTGGACAAATGATATTTGTACTGCACGCACACTTACCGTACATCCATCACCCAGAGTATCCGTTTTTCTTGGAAGAGCATTGGTTATTTGAAGCGATGACCGAAACATACATACCAATTTTGAGAATGTTTAAAACCTTGGAGCAAGAAAAGATTCCTACAAAATTGACAATGTCTATTACACCTCCACTTATGGAAATGCTTGCAAACACCGATTTACAAAATAAATATGAAAAACACCTTGAAAAACTAATTGAGCTTGCAAGAAAAGAAGTCCACAGGACAGCCAGCGAACATCCCATAAAACACAAAATGGCAAAATATTACTTAGGACACATTGAAGACACACTTTACATCTTCAAAGAACAATACAAAAAGAACCTTTTAAATGGCTTTAAAGAATACATGGCAAAAGGTTATTTAGATATAATTACTTGTAATGCAACGCATGGCTATCTTCCGTTTATGGAACAATATCCTCAAGCCATTCGGGCGCAATTAGAACAAGCGGTGAAGACCTACGAGAGACATATTGGTGTAAAACCCCGAGGCATATGGCTTGCAGAATGTGCGTATTTCCCGGGGCTTGATAAATACTTGGCAGAATACGGTATTGAATATTTCTTTGTAGACTCACACGCACTATGGTATGCTGATGAAAGACCAAGATATGGCGTGTACAGACCCGTGATAACACCAAACAACATCTTTGTCTTTGCAAGAGATCCAGAAAGCTCAGAGCAAGTGTGGAGTGCACAGATTGGTTATCCAGGAGACTCAAGGTACAGAGAGTTTTACAGGGATATCGGTTTTGACAGGGAATACGAATACATAAGACCATATATAGATCCAAATGGAGTTAGAATGAATACGGGAATCAAGTATCACAAGATAACATCTAAGGATGTTCCACTTGAAAGAAAAGAATACTACGATATTGATGATGCAAAGCTAACAGCATACGAACATGCGAGAGATTTTCTTAAGAAAAAAGAATCACAAATCGATTATCTTTTAAATCTCTTCGAAGGTCTCGAACCAATAGTCGTTGCACCTTTCGATGCTGAGTTGTTTGGTCATTGGTGGTACGAAGGTCCAGTTTTCCTTGAATATTTCATGAGAGAAGCTGCAAAGAGCCAAAAAGTAAGAGTTGTAAGAGCATGTGATGTTGTTGACTGGATTGAAAAAGTACAGATACTAACGCCTGCTGCGTCAAGCTGGGGAGCAAATGGCTATAACGAAGTTTGGGTAAATGGAACAAACGACTGGATTTATCCTCACCTGCATGAAATGGCAGAAAGAATGACTGAAGTTGCAAAGGAACATGCAAATGAAAGCGATCCAATAAAAATACGGGCACTTAACCAAATGGTTCGAGAACTTTTGCTGGCGCAATCAAGCGACTGGGCGTTTATAATGACTACAAGAACAAGCGTGGAATACGCTGTTAACAGAACCAAAACGCATATTAAACGATTCTTAAACTTGTATGATATGATAAAGAGTGGTACAATAGACATCGGGGAGTTACAGAGACTCGAGTACGTTGACGATATATTCCCCGATGCTGATTACAAAATGTATCTGAAAATATAATAGTCAGAGTCTCTGAAAGTGAAAACTCCCCCGAGATGTTGAAACTTCACCATCTCGGGGTGTTTGTCTTGGAAATACATAAAGAATGTGAATATTTTATCAAGACTAAAGAGTACAAGCATTCATAAGGAACATTTTCCAAAAATTTTTGAATCCCCAAAATTTGAAAGGAGGTAAGTACAGTGCCCGCGAACATCTTTGAGATTAGGTGGCATGGAAGAGCTGGTCAGGGTGCAAAGAGCGCATCGCAAATGCTTGCAGAAGCAGCTCTTGACATGGGCAAATATGTCCAGGCATTTCCAGAGTACGGTGCTGAAAGAACAGGTGCTCCAATGAAAGCTTTCAACAGGATTTCTGACGAACCCATTTTTCTCCATTCCTCAGTAGAAAAACCTCACCTTGTCGTTGTTATCGACGATACACTTCTTGGTAATCTAGATATCCTTTCCGGTACAACACAAGATACTATATTGATAGTGAATACAGTTAAACCTATTGAATGGGTGAGACAGAAATCTGGTTTCGCAGGTAAGATTTGTGTAGTTAAAGCAACAAACATTGCTCTTCAAGAACTTGGCAGAGGTACACCAAACACAGTTATGCTTGGCGCAATTGCAAAAGTAACAGGTGTTATCGAACTCAAATATGTTGAAGACAAGATTAGGGATATGTTTGCTAAGAAATTTGGTGAAGAAATTGTTCAGAAGAATATCAAGGCGCTTCACAGAGGCTATGAGGAGGTGACTTGCAGTGCCTGAACTAAAAGGTTGGAAGGAACTGCCAATGGGCGGTTTAATAGTTGAACCAGGTAACGCCAGACAGTACAAGACGGGAACATGGAGAGTCATCAGACCTGTTTATCAAGCTGAAAATTGTATACACTGTATGCAATGTTGGTTATACTGTCCTGATCAAGCAATAGCTGTTGAAATTGTCGATGGCAAACCAAAGGTAAAGGGTTACAATTACTATTATTGTAAAGGTTGCGGACTCTGTGCAAACGTATGTCCAAAGAGTATAGATCCAAAGACGAAACAGCCAGCTCCGGAAGATAAAAGAGCCATAGTTATGAAACCAGAAACAGACTTTGCGGAAGAGTAAGGAGGTGCGAAAATGCCTTTAAAACAAGCAATTACCGGTGCGGAAGCAATAGCTTACGCGATGAAACAGATAAATCCAGATGTTGTGGCTGCGTATCCAATAACACCTCAGACACCTGTTGTAGAGTACTTTGCAAAATACGTTGCCGATGGCGTTGTGGATACTGAAATGATTCCTGTTGAAAGTGAACACTCAGCAATGAGTTCGGTTGTTGGTGCAGCAGCTGCTGGTGCAAGGTCATTTACAGCAACCGCTTCTGTTGGTCTTGCGCTTATGCATGAAATAGTTTTCATTGCAGCATCTTTAAGACTCCCCATTGTCATGGCAGTTGCCAATAGGGCACTTTCTGGTCCAATCAACATTCACTGTGACCACAGTGATGCGATGGCAGAAAGAGATAGTGGATGGATTCAACTTTGGGCAGAAAACGCACAGGAAGCATATGACTTCAGCGTAATGGCATATAGAATAGCTGAACATCCAGATGTAAGACTACCGGTTATGGTAAACTTCGACGGATTTATCATTTCCCACGGTGTCGAAGTTGTCGAAACGCTTGATGATGAAGTTGTAAAGAACTTTGTTGGAAAACCAATTAGAATGAATCAACTTCTTGATACATCACATCCGGTAACATATGGTCCACTTGATCTCTATGATTACTACTTCGAACACAAACGCTCACAGATAGAAGCAATGAAGTATGTTCCAAGAGTATTCAAACAAGTTGCTGAAGAATTTGCAAAGATTTCTGGCAGAAAGTATGACCTCGTTGACGAATTCATGGTTGATAATGCAGAGTATATCATGGTTGCTCTCGGTTCAACAGCAGGAACAATCAAACACACAATAAAGGAACTCAGAGCAGAAGGAAAGAAAGTTGGACTTGTAAAACCATGGGTCTTCAGACCATTTATTAAGTCCGAATACCAGAGAATACTTAATGCAAGAAAAGGCGTTGTTGTTCTTGACAGAGCAGCTTCATTTGGAGCAGAAGCTCCACTTTACGAAGCAGTGAAATCGGCACTCTATGAAGTAGCAGTTAGACCACAGATGGGAAGCTACGTCTACGGTCTTGGTGGCAGAGATATTACACCAGATCAAATAAAGCAGGCATTTGAAGATGCATTTAAAGGCAATTTGATTGCCGATGAAGAAAGATACCTTGGATTAAGAGAATAAGGAGGTGCGAATGATGCCACTAAATGCTATAGAACTTGCAAAGCTGTTTCACGACAAGAATCCTGGAATGACTCAAGGTCACAGAATGTGTCCGGGATGTGCGGCACCAAACGTAGTTAGATTTGCACTCATGACAGCAATAGCAAAGGGTTACGAGCCAATCGTTGGGTCAGCAACAGGATGTTTGGAAGTCTCCACAACAATTTATCCATACACAGCATGGAATGTGCCGTTCATTCACAACGCATTTGAAAACGTAGCAGCTACGATAAGCGGTGTTGAAACGGCATACAGAGCTCTTCTAAAGAGAGGAGAACTCGATAAAGATAAAAAATATGCGTTCTTTGCATTTGGAGGAGACGGTGGAACATACGACATTGGATTACAATCACTCTCCGGCGCGGTTGAAAGAGGACACAAATTTATCTACATCGTTTACGACAACGAAGGATACATGAACACTGGTAACCAGAGGTCTGGTGCGACACCAACTGGTTCAGATACAACAACAGCTCCAGTTGGAAAGAGACTTCCTGGTAAAGTACAACTTAAGAAAAACCTTGTCGACATAATGGCTTTCCATGAAAATGTATACGTAGCAACAGTATCAATAGCAGATCCAATGGACTTTATGAAAAAGATAGAAAAAGCGCTTGAATTTGACGGGCCATCATTCATTGCTGCATACTCACCATGTGTAAGATTTTGGCGAGTCGCTGATAATCAGGCTGTAGATATAAGCAAGCTTGCAATTGAAACACTCTACTGGCCACTTTACGAAGTTGAAAGAGGAGTCTATCGAGTAACAAAGAAGGTATCCAATTCAAAACCGATTGTTGAATACATTAAAGCACAAGGTAGATTCAAACCAATGCTCTCAAGACCCGATGCAGAAGAAATAATAAACGAATTACAAGAATACGTAAACAGAAGATACGAAAGACTCCTTGCACTTGAAGAAGCAACAAAAGATAAACCAATAAGATAACCTTATGTACGGTTAATAAAACGGCTCCGGGACTCCGGAGCCGTTTGTCTTTTTGTTATTTGACAAAGGGTTGAATAAGTATTAATATATACTAAGTACAAAGTGCTTTTGAAAAGGAGATTGGGTCTATGAAAAAAGGTATGTAAGTAGGTTCAGCATTTACGTTAGTGAAATAGGTTTTGGAGGTTGGCAGTTAGCTAATCCTCTTTGGGGTTCTACGGCATATAAAGAAGGAATAAATTTGGTAAATAAGGCCTATGAAAGGGGTATCAATTTTTTTGATACAGTCCCAGGTTACTCCAATGGTTTAAGCGAAAGAATCATAGGCGAAGCTTTAAAAGATGTCCGAGAAAATGTGTTCATCAACACAAAATTCGGACACAACACCCTGGTGAAACAGATTTTAGTGAAGAGGCTATAGAAAGGTCGATAAACGAAAGCTTGGAAAGACTCCAAACAACGTATATCGACAGTGTAATTCTCCACAATCCACCTCGAGAAATTCTGGACGGTAAGACAAGGCATAAAGAAGAATTTCAAAGGATTAAGCGTATAGGAAAAATACGTGGTTACGGAGTGAGCATAGACACTTTGGAAGAGCTTGAATTAGTGCTCAACAATTGGGATGTCGATGTGATTGAGATTCTTTTCAACATCATGAACCAATCACCGAAATATCTCTTCGACAAAGTCAATGAGAGGGGAATTTTTTTATCAATAAAAGTACCATTGGATTCAGCTGGTTAACTGGAAAATACAACGCAAATAGTAAATTCGAAGGTATACGCACGCGTTGGAGTCAAGATGTGATTTTAAAGAGAGCAAAGATAGTCGAAAAAGTAAAAAACGTTGTCAAGGATGAAGATTTAGTTAAATACGCCATAGGCTTTATACTAAGCTTCGATGCGGTGAAAACCGTCATAACCGGTGTTAAAAATGTTGAACAGCTTGAAGTGAATATAAACGCATCTGAATTTAAACTAAGCGAAGAACTGAAGCAAGAGTTGGAAAAACTTTACGAACAAGAAATCAAACCACTAAACCTACCATGGTAATGACCTTTTTGAATGCGATTAGTATAAATTCGTTTCTGGTGGAGGCGGCGGGAATCGAACCCGCGTCCGAAAACAAGTCCACTTCGGCATCTCCGAGCGCAGTCTGTGATTTGAATCTCGTCAACCAGTCGCCCACAGACAGGCTACCGATTGACCAGCCTCACTGGATAAAGTAGCGTCAGCCGTGAGGCGCATCTGAGCTACCAGGCCAGTTGAGTCACGCCCAACTACAAGGCACTGGCCCGACCTTGTAGCGGACGGCTACCTGTTAATTAGGCAGCGAGAGGAACGTATTCGTTGGCACTTATCTTTTTCCTGCCGTTTTTTTACGAGGACGGCAGGCAACCTCGGCTCGCTTCCGAAGGGGACTTACCCCCGTCGAAACCGTTCGCCCCCAAGTGTATAATCCTTGCTCTTCACTATAATTTGACCACTCAATTTACTAAATTGTTCAATCCTGCTTATTATGGAAAAAATAACGCCCTCAGTAGGGCGCATCGGTATTTTTTGGTGCCGAGGGCGGGATTTGAACCCGCACGGTCCCAATGACCGCATGGCCCTCAACCATGTGCGTCTGCCAATTCCGCCACCTCGGCAATTCGATTCATTTTTAACATCACTATCTATTATACCACATCTGCTTTTATTCGTCAAGAATGCTATTTGCGTATTTTTACGAGTTTCTGGACGTTTACATGTGACTTTTTCGATAAAAAACGAGCGCACGTGCGCTCGCATTAATCTATCTGGAGCGGGTGACGGGTTTCGAACCCGCGACCCCTTGCTTGGCAAGCAAGTGCTCTACCGCTGAGCTACACCCGCTCGATAAACTTCCCCTGGTGCGAGAGGAGGGATTTGAACCCTCACGGGATTCTCAGTCCCACTGGATCCTAAGTCCAGCGCGTCTGCCAATTCCGCCACTCTCGCACCTATCTCTGGTGACCCGGGCGGGATTCGAACCCGCGACCCCCTGATTAAAAGTCAGGTGCTCTACCTGCTGAGCTACCAGGTCACCTCTTTGGCATAACGCGTGCCGATAAACATAATACCATAAGCATTTTGAGGTGTCAAGAGGTATCAGAAAATTTTTTCTATTTTTTTGAAGATGTTTTAGAGGCACATCTGATGATAACTTTTCAGATATTTTGTTTTTTCTGTTGACAACTAAATAAGGTATGCTAAAATTAATTTGATGAAAATGAAAATCATTTGCAAATGTTGACAATGGTGTTTGGTAAGTCGTTGTGAATAATACAATTTGATTAATAGTGCGAACACTATTGAAAGAAGGGAGGAAGAGTGCATTGCGAATGACAAAGAATAGAGAAAAGGTGTACGCTGAGTTAATCAGTTCGCCGGTTCCTATGACAGCGTATGAGATGAGTGAAAAGCTATCGGAGATGAGCCTTACAACAGTTTATCGTGCATTGGAATATCTTTATGAGGCGGGGCTTCTTAAACGTTTTTCGCTTGGGGAGTATAATTACTACTATTCCTCATCGGTCCACCGTCACTTTTTTAGATGTATTAACTGTGGGAAGTTATATCCTATAGAAGAGTGCTATATGGAAGAATACGAGGAATATCTTTTGAAGACATTCAAAATTAAGATCCATGAGCATTTTGTACTTTTCAGTGGTCTTTGTGAGGCGTGCAATAAACAGAAAGACGTTGAGTTAGCACACAATAAATAATCGCATTGGAAAGGAGAGGAGGAACTTGAATATGAAAAAGCTTGTCGTATTTTTGATATTTTTTATATTTGTTTCTAAGGCGTTTTTCATGAACATTGTAGTGACTATTAATCCTTATTATTTAATTGTTAAAGAATTGGTACCAAGCAATGTTAATGCAAGTCTTCTTATAAAACCTGGTAGTAACCCTCATACGTTTAGCCCAACTGTTAGTGATGTTAAAAATCTATCGAAAGCAGATTTGATTATCGCTAATGGTTTGGAACTTGATAATGCTTATTTAAAAAACTACAAAAATGTGCTTTATTTGGGTGAAAAAATACCGAGTAAATATCTTTCGCCATCAGATGAGCATGATGAAGGACTTTACAATCCTCATGTTTGGTTATCTATCGATTTTCTTGTAAACTATATAATTCCTTCCATTAGAGACCAACTAATAAAAATAGACAAAGCAAATGCAAAGTTGTATACGTTGAATGCTGAAAAGGTAATCTTGTCTATTAAAGAAGTTTCGAAGAAAGTGGAACAATTAATAAAGGATAAGTCCGATTATGTTGTCATCCTCGAGCATCCGTCGTATCTGTATTTTTTCAAAAAGTATGGAATTAAAGTGCTCGCGATAGAGGAGGGGCATGGTAAAGAACCAACAGCGAAGAAAATTAAGAGTATAATCGATACAGCTCGAAAGAGCAAGCTGCTTGGAATATTTGTTGGTCCTCAGTTTAAGACTGAATCGATAAAGGTAATTTCGAAAGAATTAAAAAAAGAGTACAAGATACTTGACCCCTTAGGATACAACGCGAAAACGATATCTGAACTTTTCGAAAGTGCATACAATTCTATTAAGGAGGCTATTTATGGAAAATAGCGGATTCGCAATTATCGTTGATAATCTCTCTGTAAAATTTGGTGAAGTTACAGTACTTGAAGGAATTACTTTTAAAGTTAAGGAAAAAGAGTTTGTTGGAATTATAGGTCCTAATGGCGCGGGTAAATCAACGCTTATAAAAGCACTTCTTGGTATGATTCCTCATGAAGGCAAGGCTATCGTAAATGGTAAGGTAAGCTACGTACCTCAGTTGTCCTCTTTTAACAGGGAATTTCCCATCAGTGTCTATGACTTCGTTAGGCTGCCGATAGCTAAGGATAAAAGTTGGAAGGAAAAAGCAGATGAGGTGCTGGAAAAAGTTGGTTTGTATGGTTTTGGAAAAAGGCTTGTTGGTGAACTTTCTGGTGGTGAGTATCAGAGAGTTGCTCTCGCAAGAGCGATATTAGGTAGTCCTGATATTATCATATTAGATGAGCCTGAATCCGGAGTTGATGAGATGGGAAAAGCAAAGTTTTATGATTTGCTCTACGAATTGAAAGATAAGCTTGGTGTAACGATATTAATGGTCAGTCATGATATAGGTATGGTTTTTGAAAAGTGTACCACGGTTATGTGCTTAAATAAAACACTTCATTGTCATGGATCTGCTGACGACATTAGGCCAGAAGATGCAAAGAAGATATTTGGTGAGTTCGATATATGGATTAGATCTCATTCGCACTATGAAGTTGAGCATTCTCAAGGAATCCATGGACGTGACGAGGATGTTAGAAAATGACCTTTCTAAAAGATATTCTAACCTATGATTTCCTTAAATATGCGCTTATCGCTGATATACTTATCGCACTTACCACGGGTCTCATATCACCAATAATTGTTTATAAACGCCTTGAATTTATAGGCGATGGACTCGCCCATGCTATCTTTGCTGGGGTTGCATTTGCCATTTTGTTTAATTTTAACGTTCTCTTAGGTTCAGTAATTGCAACATTGTTCTTTGCTTATTTCGTATACCTACTTAGCATCAATGCAAAACTTTCAGAAAGTACAGCAATTGGTATGCTTTTACCAGTCTTTATGTCCATTGGTGTTATAGTGTTTTCAAAATCGCCACGATATACCACGGATGTCACTTCATATCTTTTTGGAAACATACTACTGATTTCCGAAAATGATATATATTTTATTGCTGGTGTGCTTCTTTTTGTTGTAATAACGCTATTTTTTAAGAACTATGAAATATCATACTGGCTTGCTGACGAAGTAATGGCAAAATTCTATGGTGTTAAAACGAATATCATAAGATTTCTTATACTTGTTTTAGTTTCAGCAGTTGTCGTTTCAGCACTAAAACTTGCAGGCGTGATAGTTATGGGTGCATTCTTAGTGTTACCCGGTGCATTTGCAAAACAGAAGGCAAAATCGTTTAAAAATGCACTTGCTACTGCCACATTATTTAATATAACGTTTTCATTAATTGGTTTTGCTATTGCGTACTACTTTGACCTTCCACCAGGTCCAGCTATAGTTCTTTGTTTATTCTTTGCTTTCTTGTGCTCTTCATTATTAGAAAGGTTTGTATGATAAGATTATCTATATTGAAAAATATTCGAAGACAAGGAACGTGCAAACGCTATAAGTTTGTATGATATAATTATCTATATTGAACTCATAAAGAATAGGGAGATTCATCATGGATTTTGTCAAATGCAAAACAGTTAAAAAGTCTTTGCCTATATTCTTGCAAGGTGGCGAAGAAGGGGTATTAGTAATTCACGGTTTTACAGGTTCACCACATGATTTTGAATATATGGCTCATGAACTTCACAAAGCCGGGTTTACAGTTTCTGTTCCAAGACTTCCCGGCCATGGCACATGCGGTGAAGATTTTCTAACAACAACTCATCATGACTGGCTAAGGAGAGTCTACGATGCCTACTACGACTTGAATGCCATATGTAAAGATGTTTACATTGTAGGACTTTCAATGGGCGGTGTAATAGCACTAATCTTAGCTGCTCACTTAAAGCCAAAAAAACTCGTTACCCTTGCAGCTGCAACTCATACATTTGATAACAGGATAAAATTAACACCACTGATTTCCCTTTTTACCAAGAAAATGAAACGGGAAAATGATGAAAAATATGAGGACCCAGATTTGCAATATTTAAAGAATGAGTATTGGTCATTTAATTGGCCTAAGCAGGCAGCGGAACTTTATAAACTAATGAAGATGGCAAGAAAAAGTGTACATGGAATAGTCAGCGATACTCTTGTTGTTGCAGCAAATAACGATAATACAGTTCCACTATCTGCTGCTGAATTTATATATAAGAATATAAGCTCAGAAAAACGTAAATTGCTTGTGTTTGAAAAATCAAGGCATGTGCTTAGCAATGATGTTGAGAAAGAGGAAGTTACAAAAGCTGTTATTGAGTGGCTTAAGAGCTAACGTTTTTTGAGCATTGTGTGTGGTCAAATAAAAATAGACAAAATTTGTCTAATTTTAACACTTAGTTAACCCTAACTCAGAGGTTATGGGTTATAATAATATTGCAAATCGAACTTGGAGGTGTTTTATATGGCATTATTACAAGAAAAGGATAGGAAATACTTAAAGGATTTATTCTCAAAGGAACTGAAGAATAACGTGAAGCTAATTTTCTTTCATGCGGAAGACTGTGAATACTGTGAACTTGAAGGTCAGCTTCTTGACGAAGTAAGGGAACTTTCCGAGAGGATAGATGTCGAGAAATACCACAAAGATAGTGAAGTGGCTAAGAAGTATAACGTGGAGTTTGCTCCAGCTTTGATAGTCACACTTGATGATGGTGAAGACAAGGGTGTTAGGTTTTACGGAATACCATCTGGTCACGAATTTGGAACACTCATACAAATAATTATCGCATTCGGAAATGGTGCAAGACCACAACTCTCACCAGAAACCGTTTCAAAGCTTGAAGCACTTGATAAACCAGTAAAAATTAGTGTATTCGTAACTCCAACATGTCCATACTGTCCAAGAGCGGCACTCACAGCACTTAATATGGCACTTGCAAGTGATAAGGTAAGCGCAGAAGTGGTTGAAGCAAATGAATTCTTTGATCTAAGCGAGCAATTTGGAGTTTCTTCGGTTCCACACATCGCAATTAATAGAAATCCTGATAAGTTCTTTATAGGTGCTTATCCAGAGCCACAATTCTTACAGCAGGTTATTGACCTTGCGAAGTAATGAAGAATAATCGAAGATAATTGGACTAAGATTTATTTCCTTCAGGGCACAAGTTTCTGTGCCCTGAGTTTTTGAAAGAACGAAACAATCTGTTGAAGGAGGGATATTCATGAGTGGATTTGAGTTTGATTTTGGAGGTCTTGGTGGAAATTTGAAAGAATACTACGACATACTTATCATTGGCGGAGGTCCTGCAGGGCTTACTGCTGCTATTTACGCAAGGAGAGCGGGATTAACTGCACTTGTTATAGAAAAGGCTATTGAAGGTGGAGCTGTTACCCAAACACACGTTGTTGAGAACTGGCCTGGCGAAATAAGTATAGAAGGTCAGGCTCTTGGTCAAAAGTTCGCTGATCATGCTAAGCATTTTGGTGCAGAATTCCACTATGCATTTGCACAGAAAGTCTATGTTGATGGTGATTACAAAGTTGCCGAACTCGATGATGGTAACAAGGTAAAGGGAAAGGTTCTAATACTTGCTACAGGAACCGAGCCAAGAAAACTTGGTGTTCCTAGAGAAGCAGAACTTAGAGGTAGAGGAGTTTCCTACTGTGCAGCATGTGATGGATACCTTTTCAAAGACAAGGATGTAGTCGTTGTTGGCGGTGGCGACAGTGCTTGCGATGAATCGCACTTCTTGGCCAAGGTTGTCAACAGCATAACAATGGTTCAAAATCTTCCACAACTTACAGCGGCAAAGGTACTCCAAGAAAGAGTTCTAAACAACCCGAAGATAAAGGTAATTACTAACAGCATCGTTAAGGAAATAAGAGGAGAGAATAAGGTGGAAGAAGTTGTTATTTTTGATAACACAACAAAAGAAGAAAAGGTTATAAAGGCGGACGGTGTGTTTATTTACGTTGGGCTTGTTCCACAAACACAAGTATTCAAAGGACTTGTTAACATGAACGACTATGGTTACATCATAACCGATGAAAATATGGAAACAAACGTACCGGGCATATATGCTGTTGGAGATATAAGGATTAAAGGACTGAGGCAGATTGTCACAGCTGCTGCCGATGGTGCTATCGCTGTTGAGCATGCTGCAAAGAAATACTTCTAATCAACTAAAATAAACTAAAAAGTATTCGGAGGTGAGATGTATGCCAACATACAAAGTTAAAATCTACACAACGCCAACGTGCCCATGGTGTAAAAGGGCAAAAGAGTATTTTAAACAACTTGGCATTCAGTTTACAGAGGTTGATGTTTCGAAAGATAGAAAAGGTGCTGAAGAGATGGTCAGAAAATCAGGTCAGATGGGAGTTCCAGTAATTGAAATAGGAAACCAGATTATTGTTGGATTTGACAAAGCAAGAATAGACAGAATTCTTGGAATTAGCTAATTGAAATGTAGGAAGGCAAGGTATTGCCTTCCTATATATTTTCTTACTAAATCTGAAATAATCACAAAGGGGTGAATTGTGTGAAATTCAGCTGTCCATTAATTCGGTTCTTTTCAAAATTCTTCATGAAGAAGTTTAAAGTAAGTAAAATCCATATTAATGGGAAGTGATTGCGATGCGTAAAATGGTCTCTGTAACCTTTTTTATTTTGATCCTCACATCAATTTTCGCATATGATTTTGAATTAAAAGACCTTGGAGTTGCTCATAAACTTTCAACTATCGAAGGTAAGATGTTGTTGGTGGTGTTCAGCTCTCCTTCGTGCTATTATTGTAAACTTTTCGATAGGGATGTTTTGACTGACAAAGATTTACAAGAATTCATGAGAGGCAACTACATATTTGTCCGTATCGAACCAGGAAGCTATAAGACAACATTTCTCGGAAAGAGTTATAATAATGACCAACTCTTTGGTGCATTTGGGGTTCGTGGAACACCAACGTTTGTATTTTTGAAAGATAAATCTCAGATAACGCAAGTTCCTGGGTACATGCCAGCTCCTGATTTTCTCAAAGCTTTGAGATTCCTCGTAAGAGTAGTTGAGGAGAATTACAAGGGTAGTTTTGAAGAATATTCAAAAAAATCCGATGATTACAAGGGTAAACCTACAATAGTAAACGTTAAGAAAGAAGACGCTGACTACGTTCTTAAGAACGATAAAAATGCAAAACAGGTAGACGTTATACCTTCCAAGGTAGACATCAATACAGTTTATGTTACAACAAGTTCCGATGTTGCAAAAAAACTTGCGAAACTTGGTGCTGTTAGAGTACTTGTTGTTAGAAAATAATCAATTTCTTTGCTGTACGAAGGTGATTACCGTGATTTCATTAAATCAAACAGACGTCAGTGTATGGCTTGCTCTTGTTCATGGTTTACTTTCATTTTTTAGCCCGTGTGTCTTGCCACTCATTCCAGGTTTTATTGGTATAGTTTTAGGTGGTCAAAGACGCTATCAAAGACTTGCGGGTTTTTTTGTGGGTTTTTCCGTTATATTTAGTATTCTTGGTGGCTTTTCCGCACTTATTGGTTCGTTTCTGTCAGAATACGGAAGTATTGTCGAGAAGATAATTGGATTTGGTATAATAACATTTGGGGTACTTTACATGTTTGAAGTTCAGCTGTTTAAGGGTAAGAGCGCGAATGTTTGGAAGTTCAAGAACGTAGGTTTCCTCGGTGGTTTGATACTTGGTGGGGCAATAGGATTTGTCTGGATTCCTTGCAGTAGTCCTATACTGGCTTCGATATTGCTAATAGCTGCGCAAAAAAGCATTATAAAAGGTATATTCTTATTATTCATATACTCACTTGGAATTTCAATACCTTTTCTTACCATTGGAGCAGCAATTTCAAAGGCATTAACAGTAGGTTTTGGCAAACCGAAATGGGAGATGTGGATTAAATACATTGGCGGTGCTTTTATGATTTTCCTTGGTATTTTAGTATTACTTGGCAAGATGAAATTTTAAAAAGAACACATGTTGAGGGAGGTTTCAACTTATGGCAACAGCACGTATGGATTTTTATTCTGGAATGCTCTTTTATTCTAAAACATTGTCTGGTCATGATTTAGTAATTGATGCAGAGCCTTCTGTTGGTGGTAAAGATGCGGGACCAAGGCCTAAGGAATTGATGCTTTATTCACTTATGGGTTGTACTGGTATGGATGTTGTTTCACTTTTAAGAAAGATGAAAGTGATAGACAAAATGGAAAGCTTCAGAATGGAAACAGAATACGAGCAAACACACGAACACCCAAAAGTATACACAAAGATACACCTTAAGTACATATTTAAATTTAACGGTGAACCACCAAGAGAACAAGTGGAAAAAGCAGTTAACCTTTCCCAAGAAAAATATTGTGGTGTTTCGGCAATGTTGAAAAAGGCAGTGCCAGAATTCACTTGGGAGATTATATACGAGTAAAGCTATATCATCTATATAGGTCGTAGTCGAGCACTGTATGCTGTAAAAAAATGGTAGCCTAAAATGACCTTTAAGCAAATGAAGTATTTTGGACTTATCAGACTATCGGTACTGATGGAACAGTATATGTGACAGGCTTGGTTAATTATCTGTATACCGTTGAGCATGATGGAACTTAAAAATATTAATCTAAGCAAGATACGAATAAATAGAAGAAGCTCTTATACTATTATGCTTAAGGTTACTAAGTTCCTTAGCTACAATACATAGTGTTAAATTTGAACTGTAAAATGAGTAAATATCAAATTCTCCCTTGAAATTCTGCAAGATTGTGGTATTATATCTTCTGGCATTCGGTAAATTTGCGTCTTTGAAAAATTTGTAACATACGTAAACATACATGAAACGTTGACAAAATCCACCCCCTCAGGTATAATAGCTAACGCATGAGCGAGCCAACGTAGCTCAGTCGGCTAGAGCGGCTGACTTGTAATCAGCAGGTCGAGGGTTCAAGTCCCTCCGTTGGCTCCAGACACACTAATGTGTGGTGAGGTGCCCGAGTGGCCAAAGGGGGCGGACTGTAAATCCGCTGGCAGAATGCCTTCGAAGGTTCAAATCCTTCCCTCACCACCAGATATTTTTTTATTAGGAGGCTGGATAACGATGAGAGTGCAAATAGGACTCAAGTGTGAAGAGTGCGGTACAAGGAATTATTATACAAAAAAAGAAAAGAGCAAGAAGGACAAACTTAGACTCAAGAAATACTGCCCAAGGTGCAACAAACACACTTTCCACAACGAAACGAAGGTTTAATGGCTAAAAATATTTAATTCCTTTTTGCAGGGGCGTAGCTCAATTGGCAGAGCACCGGTCTCCAAAATCGGGTGCTGCAGGTTCAAGTCCTGCCGCCCCTGCCAAGTTTTTACATAGCATCTGATAAACTCAACATTAAAGCTATCGGGGGAGATAACGATGGAGAAACTCAAGAAATTCTTTGGTGAGGTAAAATCTGAAGCTAAGAAGACAACTTGGCCAAACAGAGAAGAACTCCTGACATCTACAGGAGTAGTTTTGTTTATTTTAGGTGTTTCTGCCGTTTATCTTTTCTTGGTAGACCTATTCTTCTCTGGTACACTCGGTGCTTTGTTGCAAAGATTCTGAGGTGGATAAATAATGAAAAGAGAATGGTATATTATTCATACCATTACGGGGTATGAAAACAAGGTAAAAGAGAACCTTGAGGCAAAGATTAAAGCCCAAGGTTATGAATCTGTTATACCACATGTCGTTGTCCTTGAAGAGACAGTTATTGATACATCAAGTAAATCTGTTGAAAGGCACATTGTTAGTCATGATGCCAAGTTGCATGTAAGTAATGGTAAAGACGTGGAAAAAGGTGATTTGATTGCTGAAGAACCAGCTATTAAAGTAAGGCGTGATGGCACGATTTCTGACATTACTAATGCAAGAAGGATAGTTATTGAGACAACTGATAAAAAATTTTCGAAGACATATATAATACCCGAATCTGCAAAGCCAATTTCTGGTTTAAGGATTGGAGCAAATGTTTTTCAAGGGACTTTCTTGGCCTCATCGGATGAATATATATGTGATATAGATGGTAAAGTTGTGATAAATGAGAAGGTAAAGAAGGTACTCGTTAGAACGGTACTTGGTGATGAAGATACCTATATAATTCACGTTGATGTTTTTAACTCGTCTGTGTGTAAAAAGGGAGTTATTGTGAAAGCTGGACAAGTACTTGCAGAAGGTAGAAAGATTTTTGCAAAGAGCGCAGGTCGTGTAGCTGTTGTCGATTTTCCCACAAGAAAAGAGATAGTAATCCAGAAGACCAAGAAGAGGAAATTGTATCCCGGATATTTGTTCGTCGAAATGATAATGAACGATCATACTTGGGAATTTGTTAGAGGAACCCCATTTGTTATGGGATTTGTATCCGCTGGCGGTAGACCTCTTCCGTTGAAACCACAAGAAGTTCACTACATTATGCGACTTGCTGGACTTGAAGAAGTACAACAGCAGGCTAAACCGCAAGTTACGAAGGTCGAATTGGAAATACAAGTTGGCGATTCTGTAAAGATCATTACAGGTCCATTTGAGGGATTTGTTGGAGTTGTTAAGGAAGTAGACGAAGAAAAGCAAGAATTGAAGGTTAATATTACGATATTTGGAAGGGAAACACCGGTTACAGTACATGTAAGCGAAGTTGAGAAGATTTAAAATAATATAGTGTGCACATATTGTGCACAGTGGGAGGGCAAAAGCCCGAAAATACCACAAGAGGGAGGTAAGTTGTATGGCAAAGAAAGTAGTGGCACAGGTTAGGCTCGTGCTCGAAGCCGGAAAAGCAACACCAGCTCCTCCAGTTGGTCCAGCGTTGGGTCAAAGAGGAGTTAATTTGATGGAATTCTGTAAGAAGTTCAACGCAGTTACAGCTGACAAGGCTGGATTGCTCATACCAGTTATCGTAACAGTTTACGATGACAGGTCGTTTACGTTCATTACAAAAACTCCTCCTGCCAGCTTCTTGCTTAAGAGAGCGGCTAAGATAAACTCTGGTTCTTCTGAACCAAAGAGAAAAGTCGCTGGAAAGGTAACGAGGCAGCAGATAAAGGAAATTGCAGAACTCAAAATGGTCGACTTGAATGCCAATGACCTTGAAGCTGCGATGAAGATAATTGAAGGTACCGCACGCAGCATGGGTCTGGAAGTCGTAGACTGAAGCGGAAAGGAGGAGGCTGAAGTATGCCTAAGCACTCCAAAAGATACAATGAGTTGAGGAAACTGGTAGATCCTGAAAAGTCTTATTCTCTCGAAGAAGCAGTTGAACTCATTAAGAAGACATCAACTGCAAAATTCGATGAAACAGTCGAATTCCATATTAAGACGAACATAGACTACAGAAAGAGCGAACAAAATATCAGAAGCACAATAAGTCTTCCAAACGGAACTGGTAAGAGTGTAAGAGTGTTGGTCTTTGCAAAAGGTGAGAAAGCAGAAGAAGCAAAGAATGCAGGTGCAGACTATGTTGGTGCAGAAGAACTTGCTGATAAGATTGCAAATGAAGGCTTCTTTGACTTCGACGTTGCAATTGCAACACCTGATATGATGAAGGTTCTTGGTAAGCTTGGTAAAGTCCTCGGTCCAAGAGGATTAATGCCAAACCCAAAGAGCGGAACAGTTACAGATGATGTTGCAGCTGCAGTTTCTGAATTTAAGAAAGGTAAAGTTGAGGTTAGAACTGATAAGACCGGTAACCTCCACTTCCCAGTTGGAAAAGCTTCTTTCACACCGGAGAAGTTGGCAGAGAATATAAAATCTGCATATGAACAGGTTCTTGCTCTCCGACCAGCTGGTGTTAAAGGTCACTTCATAAAGAAGGCAGTTATCGCATCTACAATGGGACCTGGCATAAAACTCGATATTAATACACTTGCAGAAGGTAAGAAATAACAAGTAGAAGAGATTTAATCAAGGCGGCTTGAAAGAGCCGCTTTTTTGTTGCTTTTAATATATCATTTGTTCACAAGTTCAGATTCAAAAGAGATAATGATATGATAAAATTGTTTTTGGAGAAAAATATGGTTTGCATCTATATTGGGGGTGGAACTCGTGAGAAAGAGCTTTTTGGTTTTGACATTTTTGTTAACAATTATTTCTGCCCTTGCTTTGTCTGGAGTACTTCACTTTGAGCATGCGGATATAGTCTATCCAGAGGAATATGAAGAAAACGCTAAACTTGTTGGGAAAATATTTGAAAATGTCAGGCAACAAGTGATTGATTTAATAGGCAACGACCCTGGGAGAATCACTATTATTCTTCAAGACAAAGGTGCAGTAAGCAATGGTTTTACAAACCCTATCCTCCACAAGACAATTGTTCTGTATACTTGGCCTCCTGAGAGTTGGTTGAATTTTGAGTTACCACTTGAAGATTGGTACACATATTTGATTATTCATGAGTTCACACATATGGTCCACCTTACATATCAAGATTGGTTTACGAAGCTTGTTAGCATTGTACTTGGAGTACCATACCTTCCTCAGATGTACGGACCATTTGGCGAAGGGACAACTGTGTTTGCCGAAAGCTCATTTTCTAAGAATTCTGGAAGGTTGAATAATCCATATGTCTCTGACGGATTGTATTATTACGCAATACAGAATTTTCCTTCGTTTGCATATAAAGAACTAATGCCTGTAGATGATTTCAGAGACGGTCAGTTATATTACAACTTCACAGCAGGATTTTACAAGTATCTTGTCGATACTTATGGATTGGAAAAGATGAAAAAGTATATTGAATTGACATCGACAATACTCCCTGATCCCGAAGTTGGTGCAAAATACAGAGATTCATTTGAGAAGGTTTTTGGTAAGTCATTTGATGAGCTTTATACAGATTGGATAAGGTCATTGATGAAACTGAATTACGTAGAGGGAAAGTTAATATATAAGGCGCCGAACGCAAAGATATACAAGATAGATGTTACAAAAGAAGGACTTGCCGTATACTCAGATGAATTTGGACCCGCTACATCATATATATCAACAGTTAATTCAAGGTTGGTATATATAGATAAAGAAGGTAAGGTTCGGTCAAGCAGAACAGTAATAGCGTTTGACATAAAATATGATAAAGACAAGAAGTATATATTGACAAAGGCAGAGAACTTTGGAAATTACGAAAATCAAGTATGGGAGATAGATTCAAGTAAGCTAATAGGAAGAGGAAATATATCTGCATTTACGGTTTATAATGGAAATTATTATTTTGCAAAATACGATTCAAAACACATGAGAACAAAGATAACAGGTGATGGTTTTGAAGAGGAATTATACAAGTATGTCACATACATGGATGTAAAAGATGGGAAATTAGCACTTCTCACCAGTGATTACAAGATAATAGTATATGATTTGTCGTCAAAGAATAAGATAATAATTGAAGATGATGGGATGAAAGGACCATATCTGAGATTTTGGAACAACGGTTTGTTATTTACAAGGGTGGATGGAAAGTATGTGAATCCATACTACTATGATTTAGCAGAAGGTAAACTCTACAAACTTGGCGAAAATATGTTGGTGTACGATTTTGTCGTTAATGGGGAAGATATTTATTACGTAAGCTACATTCCGTACTCTCTCAATACTGGGACAGGTGTATACAAGACTAAGGTTGCAAAAAAAGAGAGTGATCTGTTAAAGTATAAGTACAATTATGATTTTGCGGATAAGAAATTTGAATATGGCTCAGAAACAGAATTTAGACTACATAAAATGTTTGAGCCACTTACTTGGATACCGATGTATGAGTATGATGTTGAAACGGATAACCACAGAGGATACATGATATTTACATTTGGCAACATTGAGAACGATACATTCTTGATATTAACGCCTGTATTTGATGTCAAATTCACAGATACTTCCTTTGATTTATCATACTCGCAATATGCAAGCTGGATTACAATGAAGGATACCTACGAATTATTCATGAGTTATTATTATCCAAGCAACGATTACAACCTTACTGGTATGCTTAGGCTTGGAGGATTCAGTCTTAGTCCAATTACGAATTTGTATGCATACTTAACGTTCCGCTTCAAGACAAAAAACATAGGACTTTTGGATTCGGTGTTTAGCCTATTCACTTCAAATGTCCCGGAAATATATTCTAATAACTTTGGTTTTGGAATGCTCTTGACATCTTACATTTTTGGAATGCCATATAAGGCAGAAGTTTTTATGCTATTGAGCAACGAAAAGTTTAAAGAGTTAATTAATTGGAACAAAATTTACTCAAATGCTTACGCATTTGGTTATCTTGGATTAGCACTTACGAATAATATAACCCTTGAGGGGCATGGTGCAATAAAGGTTGATTCACTTGACTTGACATCTTATGATATTTCTTTTGCAAATACTTTATTCACAGATAATGCCTTCTTATTTGGGAATGCTTTGTATATTAGGAACAGTGGAATTACCATAGGATTCGCAAATCCAACAGTGTCGAATGACGAAAACTCTATATTGACACCTGGGTTATACGGACATTTATTTGTAGAGACATTCGCACAGAGAATGAAATTTTATCCATCCTTTGGTATCTTTGTACCATTCTCTGAACTATTAAAGGAAACTGGTACACCAGAGTATTTGTATTATATTGGTATAAATACATCACCTCACGGACTTCCACAGATAATTTTTGGCGGAACGACGAACTGATTTGTCAGTATAAAATTAGAAAGCGGCTTATTTAAGCTGCTTTCTATTTTATTTGTTCATTTTACTTCATCAGCTGCTAGTTTACCTGTGATAATCGCGGTTGGTACACCATCTGGTGCATAAGCCCATTTACCAGCTTTGTAGATGTTATTAATTTGTGTTTCGACAGCAGACTTCATAGAGAATATTCCAGAAGATACGGGAATTCTATTTTCAAAAGACCAACCGACAATTGAACCTTCAGAACTCTCATACATTCTTTCAAGAGTTAACGGGGTTGAGTTGAATTTGAATACTATTTTTTCATCAATAAATGGATATATGGTTTCCTTTAGGCTTTTAATTATAAGACTTTCGGTTAGCTCTTTGAATTCGTTGTACCAACCGTCGTTGCTTACTTTCCTAACAAGTTCGTAGTCCATCAAAAGACTCACAATTAATCCTGCCTTGTCTTTAGGGGCCATGGATTCATCTCTTAAAGCTGGTATTGAGATTTCGTACGTATTGTACTTGATAAATTCCTCAAGCCATCTGATTATTTCCTCTTTGGGTGCATTTTCATAATTTTCAGTTATTTGCTTAAGCTTTGACCTATTTATTTCACCAAGACCACTTTTTAAAGGTGTATAGAATAAATAACCTGTGGAAATCTTTCTGAATGTTTCCACTGGCTCGTCTACACCAAGATAGACTGTTAGCACAGATTCAGCACCGTGAGCTGACAATATCCTTTTCTTTTCATCTTCCACTTTCTTTAACGCAGAATCAGAGAGTTCCGATGTGTCAAGAATTTTGTAGAATGTCTTTAAATCAGTTGCCCAAATCATCGCATCGTATTCATAAGAATTACCTTCTTCATCTATTACGGTATTTTTTGAAGCGATGATTTTTGATATGCCTTTATTCGTGTGGATTTCTCCACCGAGCTCGATAATCTTTTCTGTGAGTCTTTGCGAAAAAATACCAACCCCACCTTGATATATATAATCCGCGTAAAGATAAAAATAACTTAGTGCAAAGAATGATGGTGTTCCACAGAAAAAGTGTTGGATAACTATATCCCTCAAGGACTCATTTTTGACTATCTTAGACATAAAGATCTCTATTGGCTCTTTGAGTTCGTTTATTTTTCTAACGGTCTTTAAAAATTTAAGGAACCATAACAGATATCTTGGCATCATCTGTAGAAGTTTACCTTCTTCTTTTATCTTGTTAAAAGAAAAAAGCGGATTATCAACTCTATACAGTACTTTCATATATCCGAGTATCTCTTCTTCAACTCGCATGAGTCTATCTATATCGTCTATAGATTCTGGATAGTATTTTTAAGTAGTTTAGCATATTCCTCAAGACTCTCTTCGCCTCGAACGTATAAAATGTCTTCCTCAACGCCAACAGAGATTGGATTATTAAGTATTTCTATATCTAAATCAAGGTCCCTAATCATTGGGATAATAACGCCAGTGTTAACAAGTACCCTGGCTCCTCCTTCGAGTTTAAAACCTTCGTATTTTCAAAGGTATTCACGAGCCCTCCACACTTTTCGCGCTTTTCACATAATGTTACTTTGTGACCTCTTCTTGCAAGGTATACTGCTGCAGTGAGACCAGCGATACCACCACCTACTATTACTATTCTCTTTTTACCCTTCACCTATTTCACCTACAAGTTTAGATACTTCTCGCTAATTATTCTCAAAGTTTTCTCCCACAACATTTTTGCTAATTCCATATCTTTTGCTGGAGGTGCGAGTTCTTCAATCGTAATATAATGAAAAAACTTATCAGTTATACTTTCGACGTCTTTTGAAACACCAAGATAATAAAGCGCTTCTGCTGACTCGACCGGATCTCGGGACAGTTTATCTAAGAAGTTCTTCTTGAAGAATTTGTACACGGATCCATTGTCTTGACCGGTATTTGTTTTCACAAAACCTGTATGCATGCATTTATTGTCACGTTCATGTTTCCGGAAGAGAAAATCTCGACGAATATGTGCATACTCAATATCTGAGCAGCTTTGCCGAACCGTAAGCTTTCAAACCTGAGTACTTTTTTTCTCCCACTGGAGGTTATCCAAACAAATACCTCAAGATGCGAATCTGTATCCTTCTGAACTTACAAGTATTATTCTCGTGGAACCATCTCTTTTAAGTTTGTCGATTAAGAAATAGTTGATAACAAATGGAGCAAGATAATGGACAACAAAATTCATTTCAAGCCCATCTTCTGTGAGTGTTCGTTTGTTTAAATATAAACCAGCGTTATGAATAAGAAAATCTATTCTCGAATTTAGAGAGTTCAATTTCTATACAACGTTCTTAACATCTTTCAGTTTGCTCAAATCCTCAAGGATGTAATTGCACTCTGTCCCGTAACGATGCGATATTTCTCGGCACAGGGTTTCCGATTTTTCTTTGTTTCGGTTTATTGTTAATAACCTTGCACCATTTGAAGCGTACTTTTTTGCTGTCTCATATCCAATACCGGACGTTGCCCCTGTTATAACAACCAGTCTTCTGTCAAACCGCTCTGAACATGTCTTGGGTTTACCTGACATGTTCCGTATCATCTCGAAGATATTTGACCACTTGTATTGAAACCAGTACCTTCTTACAGAACAACTCTTGAAATCTTCATCCAAAAACCTTCTTCATGAATTTGCGGTATAATTTACCAAAACCTGGTATAAAAATGTCACCCCAAAGATCTTAGTAGTCCCTTTGGTCGACTATTTTTCCCTTTTCATTTAAAATAAGCCGACTTGCACCATGAACAACGGAAGTCTTTGTTTTTCTGAAACTGATAATCATATCCCATTCAACGAAAATGACATTCCTTTCCATTACTGCATTTAATATATTCTGTGCAATTCTTGAGAGCGTTTTGTCAAACGCTCAACCATAGCTTTGAATTGTTCAATCCCATGGAGCTCTTGTACCGAATCTCTAAAGTGCATATTCTCCTCGTAGCAAGGAATTAGATGAGACCAATCCGGTCTACCCTCATGATTATAAGTTTTTGTCCAAAGTTAAAGCAATTGTTCTAAAGATGTTATCGAGTATTCTATGCACCTTGGATATTTGAAGGTGTGTTTTCCATAAAACCACTCCTATTTTGCAATTTCACTCTTTAACTGTTCGCGTTTTTTGCGATATTCAAGTATTGGAAGATCCCCGGTTATAAGGTTTTCGAACATTCTAAGTTCAGACTTTTTAGGTATCTGAGTTTCAACAACAGCTCTGTCTTGGTGGAGAACCTTTTTATTGAAAGGTGTTCCAATAGTCGAGATCAATTTATCAATAAACCTTATTCTTGTGAATCCAACGTAGAACCTTATATATATCCTCGTATGCTCTTCGTCCACTGGAACAAATGCAGCAGTTACTCTAAGCTTTTCGTCGATGTGATTTTGCCAGATATTTGGAAATTTGAACTCGAGGTATACACTACTCATTTCAGAAATTTTCATTTCTTCAGGTTTTCTAGCAGGTATTCCATCTTCAACTCTATTAAATACGTAGAAATAAAACATAGTGTCATTTATCCATCTTACTACTGGACCATCAGCTACTGTTCTGTTACCTCTTCCTATTGTATTATAGTGCACAAACGGGACATGTATTGGGTCAAGCTGGTTTTCAATAGCCCTACTATAGTGGACGTTCCATACTTCACTAAATTCTGTGTAAGCCAAGGAGTCATCTATATCATCAAAATATGACGGATTATGAGTTGGTTCTTTATCGCCATACCATATCCATATGAAATCTGCTAATTCATACGTCGGATATGATTTGACAGTAAAATTCTCGGGAACAGGTGCAGTTCTTCCATTAGATGGTATTGTCTTAACTCTACCTGTTGAATCATATTCAAAGCCATGGAACGGGCACATAACCCTTTCGCCGTTGTTGAGAAGCTTTCCATGGGATATAGAAGCTCCACGGTGACAACAGATATCAGAAATACAATGGACCTTACCGTTTTTATCACGCCATATCGCGAGTTTTTCACCAAAACGGGTAACTCCAATGAGCTGTCCCCTTTTTAATTCTTTTGAAGACATAACAACGTACCACTGATTTTTTATCATAATTGCTCCCCTCCTACTATTTTAGATAATATTAACTAAAAGTATTGAAACTTTCCAAAAATCGCATTATCCTTTAAACAAGAGACATCCCCAACCAACTTTTGACAAAATCAGGTTTCCCAAAATGAATGACTCAGTGCTTTCTTGCCTAAGAAAAATACAAAGAATTTAGCGATATATATTCAAAGGTTTTTGTGTAGTCAAGAATCTTTGTAAAATGCATAATGGCAATATCAATCGCATTCCTTTACAATTATAGTCTTTCATCACTACAAGTTAACACTATCATTTCAAATCATTTAATCAATCCAAGAAGTTGTTTGGCTATTTTCACATTATCCTCATGTTGTTTTATGAAAAATGGATGCGGTTCCATCGTTAACACTTTCCTAAGCATTTCTTCCGCTTTCTTTTTATCATTCATTTTTAAATAGAGTTGTCCCAAGTTCAGATACAATCCAGAATAATTCGCCGCATATTTTTCAGCTTCTTTGAAACTATCTTCTGCCTTTTTGTAATCGTAAAATGGCCAAGGGGGATTCATGAATCTAACACCTTTGGCTATGTATGCTATCGCTTTATCTAAGTTATCCTGTGTGTATTTTATTGCCCTTTCTATATAAAAATCAAAATCATTCATTAGTTGAAGTTTTTGAAACACATTTACAAAATCTATAAGTGCTGCTGATGACATAGCTGCAATGAAGTAGGCTTTGCCGTCCTCAGGATCTGCTCTTATAATATCTTTTGCTTCTTGAAGCGCAAGGTTGTAATATCTTTCTTTTAGCTTATTATCGTTGAGTAGCTGACTGTATTCGAAATACACTTCTGAAAGCAGAGTACGAATTTTCTCATAGTCAGAAGATTTATTAGAGCCATTTTTGATTTCGTTCTCTAAGAGACTAAGCAAGTTCTTGAGTTCTTCAACGTTTTTCGAAGACCGAGCATTCAAGAATTTCTGAGTAAAATATTCTATATTGTTCGTTGAATTGCTGTTCTGAGAGAATAAAGGAAGACAAAAGATGCTCGATAACAGAAATATAAAAGTTAACTTTAGAGTTTTCATGCCCTTTCACTCCTTTTTGTTCTGTATTGATGCAATAAATTAGACAACTCGTTTTTGTGTTTATAAAGTATAACCAACACATTTCCAAAGTATAGAATAACTAACTCTAGAGCGCCTTGAGAAACTTTCCATACAACGTAAATTAAAAGAACAGAATACCCCAGAAGAACTCTTAGTGCATCTTCTTCTGGAGTTGTGGATTTCTTCTTTGAAATCTTTCGGTATATCGAAAAAATCGTAAAAACACCGCCAAGCAAGGTTGGTGCTTCCCATTTCGTTAGAACGGACCATGCTCCGAAGGATGTTGCTATTGCCTTTCCGCCTTTGAATTTCAGCATTGGAGAAAATGCATGACCAAGAATACCAAAAAGTGCTGCTATCGAAATAACAAATTTATTTAATGAATGTCCATAAATACCAACAAATATCGCAAGTGGTAATGTTCCTTTTAAATAATCGAGTAAAAGCGCTAAAAATCCCCACTTCCAACCAGCTACTCTCCAGAGATTAGAAGAGCCTGGATTGCCATCTCTTACTTTTCTCAAATCGAAATTGAGTAATTTAGCAATTATATAAGAATACATAATACTTCCAGAGAAAAACTGGAGTGCGACAATCAAAATATAGACAATCAAACTATCAACTAACATCTATTTTCCTCCCTTTCCAATATACTTGCTTTTTGAATATTGTTAAGTAAAGTGAATTAAAAAACACAATTAAGAAAAAGATATAATGCAAAGGGTAAAAAAGTGCATCAAGCCATTTGTAATCACCTGTTGGTTTTGCCATAATGTATATAATCAGAGCGACCGTTAAATAGCGCACCACTCCATCTAAGGTAAAAACTGAAGTGACCGATGAATAAATGCCCGCCATAAAGATAAGTGACAAAAGAAACGAAAAGAGTCCACCGGTTGTAGCACCAGGAGAAATGTTCTTTGAAAAGCCTTCAAAAAGTTGCTTAAATCCCGATGGATACATTCTAAACTTTATGGTATGGTTCCCAAGAAAGTTTGTAACTTTGATACCATGATTAATATATAACTTACCGAGCTTAATATCTTCTAAAACACTATCTTTTATTGCTTGATGCCCTCCCGTAATTTCGTAATCACGTCTTGATGTAAAAATCGTCGGACCGAATGCGCCAGAAGGCACTTTATTTGGAAATCCTAAGTTATTACTTGCGTAAACAATCATTATGTTAAAAGGCAAAGTCAAGTGCTCATAAAACTTTTCAAAACGTTGATATGGCCATACTGATATTAAGCCACCATATTCCTTTTGACGTAGAAAAAGTGACTGAATTAATTCATTGCTTGGTTCGACGTCGGCATCAAGAAAAAGGAGGTATTCTCCAGAAGAATTCAGATATCCGTTCCATATAGCCCACGATTTTCCGACCCAACCTTTTGGAGGTTCTTCTGTTAGTCTTATAACGGTTATCTCAGGAAAACTGCTTGCAACGGAAAACGTTCCATCGGTGGAGTTGTCATCAACAACGATTATTTCGAAAGGTTTCAAAGATTGGTTTATAACAAGCGGCAAAAGTTTTGAAAGGTTTTTTTCTTCATTTCTTGCAGGTATTATTACAGAAATTTTAGGATTCTCTGTTAAATTATGCAAATCGGATAAACTTTTCTTGGGATGCGAAATCCTTTTCTTTGCATGGTATATATATGATAGAGAAATCAAAACAAAAATGACGAAAATAATATATTTCAAAAAAACCCCCTCCTGAGTGCTGACTCTTCATATTGTTTTGTAAGCTTATTATATCATACAATTATTGAAAATTTGTAAACTTAATATACAATTAAACTTGGCACAATTCATAATATTGTTCAACAGAAATTGGCAGCTTAGAAAGGAGATGTATCATGGAAAGAAAAGAACAGAAAGTAGTTATATTACATGGATTTGATAAACCTGAGATTATCAAGGTGATGAAATCACTTAAGGAAAACTTTCAAGGCGAAGACTTGATATTCGCAAGTACCACTCCAACAAGCTTGACTTGGAGAGTGGAAGACCTAATCAATGAACTAAAGCAAGAACATGAAGAATTTAAGAGGATGAAACAGATAAAACAGCAAGAAGGAAAGCAAGGAGAATAAAGACAGACTCAGTCGTGTGAAAAAAAGAGAGGGAGGTAGAACCCCTCTCTCTTTTTTTTGACTATTCTCTGAGTATTAATATGTCAGCGCTTTGTAAGCATCGATTAAACCGTATCCAACGTATTTATTCCACCCTTTCGAATTGTATGTGTACCCGGGAATCTTGTAAGCTGTTTTAATAAGTCTGCTTCGGATAGCGTTAGGTGTCGTGTATCCTTTTGCGTAAAGCATAGCTGCAACTGCTGAAACATGTGGTGTTGCCATTGAAGTACCTTGGAGGAACATGTAAATGTCTCCGTCTGTTGGTGTCCATGTTGTGCTAAGGACCCCGTCAGCATATCCGTCGCCATTCTGGTCGACACTTGTATCTCCACCAGGGGCAACAACATCAAGGTAGTGATATACATAAGCTTTCTTGTATGGATCATAATATCTCGTGTAATTGTAGTTAGAATATGGTGCGCGTTTATTGTCATACCTTGTTGCACCAACTGCAATAGTTTCAACGTAAGCTGCTGGATAAGAAAGGGATGACCTATTTTCATTTCCAGCTGCACAAACTAAGGTAACATTCTTGTTGTATGCATATTTTACAGCATCCATAAGAACCTGAGCACCGCTACCACCAAGGCTCATGCTAACTATCCTTGCGCCATTATCAACAGCCCATCTAATTCCAGCTGCAACGTTGTCAAGTGTTCCAGAACCGTCTGCCCCAAGAACCCTGATTGGCATTATCTTTATTCCGTAGCCGCCCCAGTTCACACCGGCAACACCAAGGCCGTTGTTCGTGAGTGCTGCTATTGTTCCAATAACATGCGTCCCATGGCTGACATCTTGTGCAGGGTCTGTTGGATTGCTATCGCCATCAACGAAGTCTTTACCTGTAACAAAAATTCCTTGGAGGTCTGGATGTGTAAAGCTAACACCAGTATCAACAACTGCTACAACCACATTAGCTGACTTAAGAATATTCCATGCCTGAGGAAGTTTTATATTTATGTAATGCCACTGATAACGATAATACGTATCGTTAGGTGTTGCTAATGCACGGTAGATGAAGTTTTATCAACTGATTTGACACCACTTAGGTTGTTTAATAGTTCAGGGCTTTCCGTTCTTACGGTAACAATCTGAACATCCTCAAAAGAATACGTTCTCACAATTTCTGCGCCAACACTTGACAATGCTTTAACCGCATCTTCTCTTGGTTCGAACTGTACTACATACTCACCCGGTACAAACTCTTCTTCCGTTCCTGAAACTCCCAACTTGTTGGAAAATTGGAAATCACCTTGACTCCTGGGTTCAAAAATTGGTGTGTTGGTACAGCTGAAAACTATTAACAAAAGCGAGAGCACCAATGCAAAAAGGACAAATTTTTCATAAATACAACCCCTCCCATCCGTAGAATGTGAAATGGATAAAAGTATTAAACAAAAATTCGAGCTATCGTGTCAAGATAATTTGAAAGATAAAGACTAAAAAGACAATAAAATATCCAATTACGATGCACTTTGCAAAATAAATATAATTATTCTTTTACTCTATAGTTAGAAGTAAGTTTTCCAAGTTCTCTGTATAGTTTTGCTGTCTTCTTCCAGATTCTCTTGTATACCCTGTCAAAATAACGAACAAGATCTCGTGTTTTTTCATATCTGGATAAAAAATTCTTCCTGTTTGTACCATGTTTTTGACTGCCTCATCGAAAGATTTATATCTATTAAGTCCCACATAGCCAGCGATAGCTGCTCCAAGTGCCGAAGTTTCATTTGTCTGTCCCCTGTAAGTAGGCACTCTCATAATATTAGTCGCTATCTGACAGACTTCGTCACTCTTTGCCCCTCCATCTGAAAGACCTATCATTTCCATTTTAACTTTAGTTTTTCTTTCTATTGCCTTTTTACCCTCAAATAGTGCATAGTTTACACCTTCGATAATAGCTTTGTAAAGATGCATTCTTGTATGTCTATCTGAAAATTTAATTACAGCACCTCTTGAAAACGGTCTTTCAGGTCCTGCTGTTCAAGTGGGTTGAATTATTAACCCATCGCTGCCATCTGATATTTTTTGAAGGTATTTGTCAAGAATTGCTTCTGGAAATGTATTTAGCGCTTCTGCCTCTCGAATTTCACTCTGTGCAAATTCGTTTTTGAACCATGTAACCAACCAAAATCCTCTTGCTACTCCAATTTCTGGATTATAAGCATCTGGAATAATTGATGGGTAAGGTGGAATAAGTGGAATGACTTCAACGCATTTTCTCGTCGTTGTTTGGATTGTTGCAGTAGCTCCAAGACTAATACTTCCGACATTCGGTGAGAAACAACCAATTCCAAGCGTCTCACATTGCTTATCGGCACCAGTTGCGATCAATGGTATCCCTTCTTTAATGCCGGTAAACTGTGCTGCTGATTTGGTTATGTAACCAAGGACTTCAGTCGGTTAAACGAGTCGTGGAAGTTTATCTTTATCTACACCAAAAAGTCTCCATTTGTAATGCAAAAGACTTTGAATCCATTTTTTGTTTTTGTAGTCAAACGGGATATAGCCAACTTGGGAAGCTGTTGAATCGACAAATTCTCCAACAAGCTTGTAAGTTAGATACCCTGAAAGAAGAAGATACTTATGTACTTTTTTCCAGATATCCTTTTCGTACTGTCTCATGTAATTTGCTTTGCTTCTTCTGTATGCCATTTCGGCTGTTGGTAGTTTGTTGATGAGCCAAAATATGAATGTTTCGTAAAAAAACAAATTAGCTTTTCCTTGCGCCTCACGCTCGTCAAGCCATACGAAAGCATCACGTAATGGTTTGCCATCTTTGTCAACGCTACTATCGTAGAACGCTGGGTTGTTAAGGTGACTTCTTCTATTCTGTTGAATATTTCAGGGACTTTTCTCTTTAAACGCATGGTAGCCATGGTTAAGCTCTCCCAATAAACCTTTGGCGATTGTTCTGCCCAACCGGTATTACGAGAATAATAGGGTTCAAAGTCAACCTTTTCACTTGCTAAAACATCACCTTTATCTGAGAATATTATTGCTCTCAAACTCTGCGTACCGCAATCGATTGAAAGAATACTCATATCAGTGCCTCCCTATTTTTCTCGCTTTTTCAGTATTATACCATTTTTCGTAAAAAAAAACACAAAAAAAGAGACGAACTTAAGATAAGATATATTAGTACAATTTTGTACTTTGTATATTGACTTTTCTAACCAAAGTGTTATAATTAAGTTAAAACTAATTTACTTATGAGGTGATAACCTATGGTAAATGAAAGACAGGGAAGGAAAGTTATAACTACGTTGTTCTTTATTGTTTTGGCGGATATGCTTGGATTTGGACTGATAATACCTCTATTGCCATACTATGTGAAACAATTTGGTGCAAGTGATTTGATGATAGGATTTTTGTCCATGGTTTATCCACTTGGACAAATATTTGCTGCTCTATTGATTGGTAGACTTTCTGATAAAGTTGGAAGAAAAAAGGCACTACTGTTAAGTGTAGGTGGAACATTTTTGTCTTTATTAACACTTGGATTTGCACGCTCAATCTTCGTCATATTTCTTTCAAGATTGATAGACGGTTTAACGGGTGGAAATATAACAGTTGCGCAGTCCTACATAGGAGATTTAACAGATGAGAAGAATAGGGCTAAGAGTTTAGGGCTCATAGGAGCGGCGTTTGGGTTGGGATTCATATTAGGACCTGCTTTTGGTGGTTTTTTGAGCAGATGGGGATTTTCAGTTCCGGCGTTTTTTGCTGCTGGGCTTTCTTTTATTAATCTTCTAAATATAATCCTCTTCTTACCTGATTCGAAGCCAGCAGAAGATTCAAAGAAAGTCCCATTTACATTCAACGAACTGAGAAAGACAATAATTACACCTCATCTTAGAGCACTATTATTCGTAAAGTTCTTTTATTCTCTTGGTTTTACTATGTTTGAATCTTCATTCGCACTCTTTGCCATGAGAAAATTAGTTTCCAATCACCTACAATAGCCACATTGGCAATTTTCATTACAGGTGCTTCAAGATCTTTGTTTATAGCTTTGATGCATTCGCTTTCTTGCATTCCAGCAAGATGTTGTATTGCACCACTTATTCCAATAGCAATGTATAGTTTAGGTCTAACAACCTTTCCGGGTTGACCTACCTGCAAGTCCTTAGGCAACCATCCTTCATCAACGACCGCTCGAGAACCAGCAATACGTCCACCAAGAAGTTCTGCAAGTTCTTCTAATAGTTTAAACCCTTCTTTCCAACCAATATCCCTTCCACCAGCTACAAGTATTTTCTCAGTTGTTATATCTTTATGCTTTCTTACCTTTTGGAATATCTTTTCTACTTTGACTCTTATATCGTCTTCATCCAGCCTTGGAGTGAAAAGCATTACTTCACCTTTACTATGTTTATTGCTTTGAAGCAATGAAAATACTCCAGGTCTTATTGTTGCCATTTGCGGTCTTTTGTCGGGGCATATTATTGTTGCCATTAAATTGCCACCGAATGCAAGTCCTGTCATTAGCAATAGCTTTGATTCTTGGTCTATTTCAAGGTTTGTACAGTCTGCTGTAAGACCAGTTTTAAGCCTTGCAGCAAGTCTTGGACCAAGCTCTCTACCTACAAGTGTTGCACCTAAAAGGAGTATTTCTGGATTTTCTGCTTTTACAACCTGGTAGAGTGATTCAGTGTATGCATCTACATTGTATTTCTCAAGCAGTGGATGTTCCACGATTACTACCTTTGATGCCCCATAATGTATTAGTGGTTCTGCTAAATGGTTAATTTTGTGCCCGCAGATAACAGCTGTTACTTGACCGTCAAGGTTTTTGGAAAGTTCAACAGCTTTTCCTACAAGTTCAAAACCAACATTCAAGATTTCTCCATTTCTTTGCTCACAGTGTATCATTATCATCCAATTCACGCCCCTTCGAGCTTCTTCTTTTTGTTGACTATCTGTGCGTTGATTATCTTTTCTGATTTTAATTTAGATAAAATCACTTCCACTCCTTCTTCTGGTGTACCGTTAAATATTGTTCCTTGTACCTTCGGTCCCTTAGTGAAGGTCTTCTTTACTTTTGTAGGTGAACCAACAAGTCCAACTTCGTTTTTATCAAATTTTAGGATCGAGTTATTTAATGTGGTAATTGGTTTATCAAAACAGCCGAAAATATTACTAATTCTCATGTATCTTGGCTTATTCAAATCTTTTGTACATGTTATCAGACATGGTAACTTTGTCGAAATTACCTCATAAGTGTTATCGAGTTCGCGAGTTACAACAACAGTATTATCTTTCAGAGTTATATTTGTGGCATATGCTATTACTGGTATTCCGATATGTTCTGCAATTTCAATTCCCACCTGAGCGGTATCACCATCAATTGTTTGTCTGCCGGTGAGTATGAGATCAAATCCTATAATCTGCGCAGTGCGTGCCAGTATCATACTTGTGACCCATGTATCGGCTCCGGCATACAATGGATCAGTAATCAAAACCGCTTCATCAGCCCCCATTGCGTAACTTTCTCTGAAAATTGCTGCTGCCGTTGGAGGTCCCATTGTAATTACTGTGACTTTGGCACCAAATTTATCTTTAAGCTGGAGTGCAGCTTCAAGTGCGTTCTTATCTTCTGGATTCATTATTGATTTAACTCCATCCCTAATAAGTGTGCCTTTTACCGGGTCAGCTTTAACTTCTGTTGTATCGGGAACTTGTTTGGCAAAGACCAATATTCGCATATCTCTCACCTCACTTTATGTACTGCGCTGCAATCACCATCTTTTGAACTTCATTTGTTCCTTCGTATATCTAGGTTATCTTCGCATCCCTCATCATTCTCTCAACGGGATAGTCCTTAGTATAGCCGTAACCTCCAAATATCTGCACTGCTTGAGTTGTAACTTCCATTGCAACGTCTGATGCATATTTCTTTGCCATTGCTGCATCTGCACCTATCAGTATTCCTTTGTCATTCTTCATTGCCGCATTATAAACAAGTAATTTGGCAGCTTCGGTTTTTGTTATCATATCAGCAAGTAACACTGAATTCCTTGGAAAGAGCCTATTGTTTTAGAGAATTGCTTTCTCTCTTTAACATATTTGAGTACTTCAGCAATTGCACCTTCAGCAATACCGAGAGCTTGTGCAGCAACTCCTATTCTTCCACCATAAAGTGTTTGAAGTGCAATTTTGAATCCCATACCTTCAGCCTCAAGCAAATTCTCTTTCGGCACTTTACAATCCTCAAAGATTAATTCAGTTGTTGATGAGCCTCTTATTCCAGGTTTATTTTCAGGTTTTCCAATCCTAAATCCTTCAAAACCCTTCTCAACAATAAAAGCACTTATACCTTTTGCACCTTTGGATTTATCAGTCATTGCAAATACTATAAATACATCAGCTTTTCCACCGTTTGTAATGAATATCTTGGAGCCATTCAAAATATAGTAATCCTCTATTAATTTTGCTGTTATTTGTTGATTTCCAGCATCGCTTCCAGCATTTGGTTCAGTTAATGCGAATGCCCCAAGCCACTCGCCCTTTACTAAAGGTTTTAGATACTTTTCCTTCTGATATTCTGTACCCCGCATATATATTGGGTAACAACACAAAGATGTGTGGGCAGAGAGAATAATCGCTGTTGTTGCACAGTACTTGGCAAGTTCTTCAACTACCATCGTGTATGTAACATAGTCTCCTCCAGCACCACCAAGGTCTTTTGGAAATGGTATCCCCATCATTCCTATTTCAGCCATCTTCCTAACTTTTTCCTGTGGAAAATATTCTTCTTCATCGACCTTCTGTGCGAGTGGTTTGACTTCCCTTTCCGCAAATTCTCTGAACAATTCTCTTGCAAGAAGCTGCTCTTTTGTAAGCAAAAATTCCATTGAGATAACTCCAATCTTGTCGTGTTTCAGATTTCTATTCATCTTTGACATTGAATACCAGATATCTTTTGTGAAAATATTCACGGCACTAATACTATTATATAATCTACATAATTTTTGTTAAGTCTAATTGTGAATAATATCACGTAAAGATTCGTATAGAAGAACGATATGAGTCATTAATTAATTACAAGTTTAAGTATGCTAACCAAAGCTTTCGGTATTTGAGCGTTAAGAATGGCATAAGTTGAAGTTGTCGGGATACTCTGTACTAATTGAAAAAACTTGGCAACTTTTTGGCGAGATTGGAGTTTGAATGGCAAAAGGCGAGTGATATAATCGTATGCTAAGAGAAATTATATAGCTCGGTAATGGGGGGATTGGCGTTGAGAGCAAGTGTACGTTTGATTCTTATTTTTATTATTAGTGGGACTGTTATAACTTTTCTTCTTTCGTGGATTATAGAGTTTTACAAGTATCAGAATCGTTTAGTTTCAGTTCAAGATATTGAGAATTTGGTCCATGATATTATACGCGTAGTTGAGAATGTTTATCCATATGATAAAAGGTTAGAAGTTGCACAGGAAATTAAAGATGAATATGAAAAGGTGCGATATAGTTTAAAAAGGAAGCTTTTACCAATAGAGGTTTTCAGAGTAGTTCAACCGTTGGCTTGCATCGTTAAGGACCAAAATCTCAGATTTCTAACCCCAGTTGAGCCAGTGTATAGTGTTTTACCATTCACGGTTACCTTTATAGATGGTAGGGTAATAATTACCGGAAGTGCTGTTGAAAGTATCAAAGCTGGCGATGAGCTTCTCAAGGTTAATGAGTGCCCGGTCTTTGAACTCATAAAAGCTCTTCTACCGTATACTTGCGGTGAGAATCTTCATGTCCGTGAGCAGCAGCTTGGGCAGTTGTTTCAACTAATACCTGAGATTTTGGATAAGAAAAAACATTCTGTTGGCATCTTTTATCGTCAGAAGGATTATAATATAACCATAAAGACATCAGCGGGAGAAGAAAAGAATGTTACATTTAAAACACTTACAGTAATGAGTTACCCACGTGAAAGTTCGCAGCATCCAACCTTACATAATAGATATCCATTTGAATTTGCAAGAGAAGGCGATATAGGTGTGTTCAAGTTTGGAACATTTTCCCTTTCAGGCACAACCTACAATAGTTATAGGGAATTTCTTGTTAATACCATCGTTCAAAATCGGGATTTGAAGTCTGTACTTGTAGACTTACGTGGGGTTGCAAGTAAAGATTTTAACATCTTTAAAGAGTTCTTCGAACATTTTATAGATAAGAAAACCTCTGTTGAAAGGTATATATCGATTATTAACACCGCTTACAATATGAATGTGCTTGAAAAATACGGTGTTGATTTTACCAAGACAACTGATAAACTTCTCAAAATTAGATTCGAACATGTTTTTGAACCACGAGAACCAATTGTGAAGGCTGATATTTGGGTCTTGTTTGATAGATATACATCAAATGCAGCATTAGATTTTGTTTATACATTCAAAAAGCTTTACAACGCTCACACAATTGGTGAACCGACGTTGATGAAGATAAACCATACAACAGAGCTCAATTTAAGATATGACGATAAATCAAGTTTAGTAATGACGTTTCCTTCAGCTGTTATAAGCGAAGAAGGGATATTTGACAAAGTACTTGAACCAGACTGCAAGATTGAAATAAGTACACAACATCGTATAGATTATCTTAGAGGTAAGAGTGATTACATGTATACCAAAGCTTTAGAAATTATTAAGGATAATATTGGCAAGTAATAAAATGATAACTCAGTAACACCCGCATCTTAAAACAAAAGGGAGGCGTAGGTATGAAGAGGATTAGAAGGTTTTTAACAAGTTTATTTGTGTTTTTGATTGTTGCGGTACTCTTTGCTGAGACTCGAGAGATAGTTATACTCCAAACGAGCGATTTACACGGTTATATTTATCCTGTTAACTACGCAACAAAAAAGCCAGCAAACTATGGATTGGCAAAAGTCGCGTCTGTGATTAAAGAGCAACGGGCAAAGTACGGTGAAGAAAATGTTATAGTTATCGATACGGGTGATTTAATACAAGGGAGTCCTATGGCTTATTACAGTGCAAGGTTTGACACAAGTGAACCGAATCCTATGGTTCTTGTGATGAACCATCTAAGATTTGCTGCAAGCACACTGGGTAATCACGAATTCAATTACGGTATGGATGTTCTTAATAAAGTCATTGGTGAAGCTGAATTTCCATTTTTGAGTGCAAATATCGTTGACGAACAAGATTCACCATATTTCATGCCATATACAATTGTTGATGTTAATGGTATCTCAGTATGCATTCTTGGGTTAACTACAAAGTACGTACCTAATTGGGAAGACCCAAGAAATATATCAGGGCTTAAATTTAAAGACCCAGTACAAATAGCGAAAGACTACGTTGAGGCTTTAAGAGAAATCGCCGATGTTATAATTGTAAGTTATCACGGTGGTTTGGAAAAGGATCCTGAAACTGGCAATCCGACAGAACCACTCGTAGGAGAAAACCAAGGATATGAGATTGCTACTCAAGTTCCAGGTATAGATGTGCTCTTGACTGGTCACCAACACAGAGCAATAGTAACAAGAATTGGAAAAGTTGCAGTGACTCAACCTTCAAATTGGGGCAAGATGGTAGGAAAGGTAACTGTCAAACTTGAACAGACCGAAGATGGAAAATGGGTTGTCAAGGAAGTCATTCCAGAATTGATAGATGCGTCAAAATATCCAGCAGATGAGGAAGTGCTTAATTTAGTTAAGACCTATGAGGACAAAACTCAAGAATGGCTTGACAAACCAGTGGGAACGGCAAAAGGTGATTTTTGGGTGGCTGACCCATTTGTCGCAAGACTTTGGGATAACCCACTTATTGAATTTGTTAACAAGGTTCAAATGTACTATACAGGTGCAAAGATTTCTTCAACAGCACTCTTTACAAATGATGTGAGAGGTTGGAAATCTGGACAAGTGACGCTTAGAGATATAAACGCTGTTTACATATATCCTAATACATTGAAGGTAATAAAAGTTAAAGGCAAGGATATCAAAGATGCGTTGGAAAGAAGTGCAGATTACTTTGTTTTTGAAAATGGGGAAGCAAAGGAGAATAAGTCTTGGATAGAGCCAAAAGTTCAGAGATATAACTACGATATGTGGGAAGGAATATCGTATAAGATAGTTCTAAATAGGCCAAAAGGAGATAGAATTGTCGATTTAATGTTTGAAGGTAAACCTCTTGATATGGATGCTGAATACGAAGTCGTGCTCAATAACTATCGAGCTGGTGGTGGCGGAGGCTACAACATGTTCAAAGGCAAGCCTGTTGTTCGCGAAGTTTTAATAGAAATGGCTGAATTGATGTCAAATTACGTGCTTGAAAAGAAGGAAATCGAATCGACACTTGATAACAATTGGGGTACTTTTGTTGAAATGGAATACAACGTACAATCTAGTGAAACTCTCGAGTCTATTTCTGCAAAACTCGGTGTTTCTATCGACGATTTGAAGAGGTGGAACAACATCGAAAAAGTAAAAGGTGGAGAAGCTTTGAAGTATTACATTCCTTATTTTGAATATTTAAAATTGATGCAGAAAGCATCATAAATAGATATTTTAAGAACAAACCAGGGGAAAAATACCCCTGGTTTGGTTTTTCCTTAGGAAGTATTATTGTAAAGATGGGTGATGAAGTATGAATATTTTCCTTTTTGGAGTTGCATGCTTATTTGGAATAGCGACAATCGGTCTGAAAATTTTAAATAAACAACCAAAGATTTCAATAGCTACCAAGTTTTTGACAACATTTTCGATTTTTCTTGCCGTACTTACATATTTGAAATTAAATCCATTAAATGAACTATCCATTTTAATAATTGCATTTGGCCTGTGTGCTGGAGCAATTGGCGATCTTTTGTTGGAATGGGAGAAGTCTTTTATCCCGGGAATGTTCTCATTTTTCTTAGGACATATTTTCTACATTTTTGGTTTCTATAGTATGGAGGCTAAACCATCGTGGAGTTTTCTACTTACCATGCTTACCTTAGGATTTGTGTACTTTACATTTATCGGAAAGTCTCTTGGAAAACAGAAAATACCAGTTTTGGGATATGTTATTGTTATAAGCTTTATGGTTGTATTCTCTGCTTTAACAGATTCTTCAGCTTTTCCAGGTGTAGTTTTGTTCTTCATCTCAGATATGTTTCTTTCATACGATAAATATGTAAAGAAAATTCCAAATAGAGATTTTATAATACTTTCAACAAACTTCACCGGACGTTTTTAATAGCTTTCAGTGTAATTTAAGCATATTGCCTAACTTAGTTTTTCAAATTTCGAAAGTATATCTATTAAACTTTCCAAATCTTCTATCAAAGCGTTCAAATCTTCGTAGTTATAGAGTGTTCTTAAAAAGTCAGATAGATGAACATTTTTCATTATCCTATCAATCTTGCAAGATTGTACCTGAACTGCAGCAAAGAGTTTTGGAATCTTTTCGGAAATTTCTACATTTATTTTTCTTATCTCTTCTATTATATGATAAGCGTCATCATACGATGTGTTACAGAGCTCTATTCTGAAAATAAACGGATGATTAAATGATGTTTTTACGTTAAACTTAGAAATTACATTCTTTATGTGCAAAGCCACGTAGAGTTCTAATATGAATTCAAATTGCTTGTTCGCAAATACATCAATATGTTCTAAAAGATAATCGTTCCCCATGGATACGACGCATTCAAGTCCACTCAGCGAGTTTTCTACCTTAAAAAATAGTTTGTTATATAATTCTGAGTATTTTAATTGTTCAATGGACAATGTGTTCGAGATTTTGAGTTTTTCAAAATTTGATTCGGTATAAGCAAGCATATTATTTGTATCTAAGTAAAACTCACCAATGTACTCGTTGACATTAAAAAGCCATCCATCTATTTCTTCTTGGTACTTTTTACTTGGTTCTAAACCAAGAAGATTTACGATGTTAAGCGAATGGAGATCGATGTACCTCTCACCATTCAAGTCTATTATCGTTGGAGCATAGTAATCAATTAGCTCTGAGAAAACGAAATTTGGATCGTAATAAATTTTCAGACCTTTCCCCCCTTGAATTCAAAGGAAAAAAATATGAATTTTCATTGGTCAAACTGGTTATATTCTATCATAAATGTGTGATTTAAAATTATGTTAACACAGTTGTGTTATTTGAGACTTTCCCTCTTTTCTCGAAGAGTGAACACATACGCAAGAACCTCAGCAACAGCTTTGTACAATCTTTCCGGTATCGTTTCGCCGATTTCAGTATTAAAATAGATCTCGCGTGCGAGTTTTTGGTTTCTAACAATAGGTACGTCGTTTTCTCTTGCTATTTCGATAATTCTCAGAGCTACTTTATCAGCTCCCTTGGCCACTAAAACGGGAGCAAAGTCCTTTCCCGAATCATATCTTAAAGCACATGCAAAGTGTGTAGGGTTAGTTATAACTACGCTTGCTTGTGGGACTTCTTGCATCATTCTGTGCATTGCGTATTGCATCATTATCTGCCTCTGTCTACGTTTAATCTCTGGGTTCCCTTCGATTTCTTTGAATTCTTCCTTTACTTCTTGCTTTGTCATTTTGATACTTTGCTCATATTCGTACCTTGAGTAGTAATAATCTGCTATCGAAACGATTATCAGTGCAATTGAGCACTTTATTATAAGTTCGGTAAACGTACTCCATATTAGTAGTGTTCCATTAATAAGCTCGGTATCAACAGACAACATGATTTTTGCAAAGTTACCCTTTATAACACTGTAACCAACAAATCCAACGATAAGCAACTTTGCAATTGCTTTTACTAATTCAAAAAGAGACCTCAATGAAAACATTCTCTTCAGTCCGCTAATTGGATTTAATCTGCCCAGATCAAATTTTAGAGTTTTAAGAGTAAAGAGGAACCGTGTTTGAAGAAGCCCAATGATAAGGGAGAATGTTGCTGCTAACAAGACAAGAATGGAGAGTGAAGTAAAAGTTGGCATAAAAGGTTTTACACCATATATTAAAAAATCTTCGAAAGTTCTTATATCATTGTCTGAAATTTCAAAGATCGCGGCAGTTCCATCAACGAGAGAGTAAAGAAGTCCTTTACCTATAAATAAGAAAAGAGCTGAGACAAAAAGGAAACCAATACCTGATATAAATTCTCGAGAAACGGGAACCTGGCCCTCTTCTCTGGCTTTTTGTCGTTTTCGAGGTGTTGCTTTCTCCGTTTTATCTGGGTCAGCAAAGAGTTGGAGGTCTATTCTTAAACGTTCGTTTACCTCGTTAAAAGTTGGTTTATATATGGTTCTAATTTGTATACCATCTTCGATATAAGTTCTACCCATACAGGAATCATCCCCACAATGACAAAGAACATTATTAATGTAGAAGCTGGCATAGCAACCATGAATACGTTCATTTGAGGTACAAGTCTCGAAAGGATCCCAAAAAGCACATTTATTAAGAACATGAGACCGATAATTGGCAGAGCTATTTGAAGAGAGAATAAGAATGAATCTATGAAGAGCCTGTAGTAAACGCTATTAATCTCTTTGAACGAAATGTCAGAAATCAGTAGTGGATATTTTTGAAAAGACCTCAGTATCGCCTCATAGATTATTATATGTCCCTTGAGAGATACGAATATGTATACTGCAAGTAAGTACATCATTTCGCTTGTTAATGGTGATTCTTCCATTGTTGGGTCGAGTGAACCACTTACATTAAAACCTGACTGGATACCGAATATTTCACTTCCTACATAAACTGAGCTTACTAAGGTGTAAGCCATTAGACCTATTATAAACCCTATGAAGAAGTTGTACAGTCCTGAACCGACAATGGTAGCTATAGATTGTGTTATTGGTATTGAAATTGCTACTGCAGGAAGAGTCACATATCCAAGAGCTATAAGAAGTACAACCATTATCTCTACTGGAAGAGAAAAACCAGCAAACATTGGTGCTATAACCATCATTCCGCTTAAACGCGCAAGTATCAATCCGTAACTCAATGCATATCTTTGAAGTTGTTCGTACAAAGTATCGATAGTCATTTAGTAACGCCTCGCTCAGGTAATTGTGTAGCTACTTGTGATAGTTGTATAATTCTTTTTTTCGTGGATTGTCGTTGTAATAAGGTCTTGTGCAATGTGTACATCCGGATGTCATATATGCTTTTGAAATATCTGGTATGTCTTTGTACGCAATTTCCAAAATGTTATCTCTATCGTCAAACGTCAGTTCCGGGATATATCCTATTTCGAAGATTAGATATCGAAGGAGCTGTATTTTTCTGTATCTTTCAAGTGATGGAGGAATATGATTTTCAAGTTTTGTACCTTTCACGGGTGTAAACGCAAAAAGTGCAACTTTTACGTTCAGCTCTTTCATTTTTAAAAAAAGTGTATAAAGCTCTCTATCACTTTCACCAAGACCAACAATTATATGTGTTGTTATCCTGCCGGGGTATGTTTTCGCTCCATATTCAATCAATGAAAGTGTATAATCAAATGGCCAGGACCTTAATTTATAGTGAAGTTCTTTTGAAGCAACATCAATAGGTATACCGAGGTCGTTTATTCCAGATTTCATTAATAAATCTATCTCTTCATGATTTTTCGCACGCGTCGAGACAGAAATAAGAAACTCTTCCGATAGCCTTAATGATGACAATTTAAGATACCCTACAAGCTCGAGGATATCTTGCAGATATCCTTTATAATTAACTGTCTGTATACAAACACGTTTAAATCTCTGAGAAATACTTCTTAGTTGATTGAGTTCTATTACTTTCCAAATTACCCTTGAAAGGTAAGAGTTATCGGCTTTTGAATCTCTGGAATGTGTACAATAAGAACAGTTGTATAAACACTCTCCATCGAGCATTAAATACGCAGTTGGCATTTCATCTGGTATAGATTCGTTGTTCAAGATTTTCCAAGTCCAGTAAGAAGCTCTCAGGATCATTTTCAGGCAATCTCCTCTTTAGCAAATTGTATTTCGTAAAGTTTGTAGTATGCACCTTTTCGTTTAAGTAGTTCTAAATGTTTGCCCTCTTCGGCTATTCTTCCATCAGCTACAACTACAATCCTATCGGCATTTACGACAGTAGAGAGTCTGTGGGCTATCATTATCGCTGTGTTATCTTTAGACAACTCCCTAACTGCTTTCTGAATTCTACGTTCGGTTTCAACGTCTATATTACTCGTCGCCTCGTCGAGGATAAACACCTTTGCCCCAAATAAAATTGATCTTGCAAGAGCGATTAACTGCCTTTCACCAGCAGAGATACCTTTACCTCTTTCGACTATTTCTGTATAAATTCCTTTCGGTAATCTTTGAATTATTTCAAGTGCTTCAACTTTCTCTAATGCTTTGTAGACTTTGTCTTCAGGTATTTCATCATGGAATAACCTTATATTGTCAAGTAATGTGCCACTGAACAGAACAACATCTTGTGGAACAGCGGAAACCTGTTTTCTTAGTTGGTGAATATTATACTCATTTATTGGGACGCCGTCTATAAGTATTTTTCCCTTTTGTGCCCTGTACATACCATTTATTAAATTCATTATAGTGGTCTTACCTGCACCAGTTTCTCCAACTATTGCGACAAGTTCTCCAGGTCTGAAATGTAAGTTAACATTCTGAAGAATCCAACGCTTATTATCGTAGGTAAACCAGACATCTTTGAACTCTATGACACCATTGGTGACATCTCTCTTACCATCCTCATTCCCTTGTTCTTCTTGAGGCTCATCGAGAAGTGCGAATATTTTCTCGCCGCTTGCAATGGTATTTTGGATTATATCATATTTTTCAGAGAGGTCTTCGATTGGTCTCATGAATGTATCTATGTACGAAACGAAAGCGTATAGGTCTCCGAAATTGAGTGCTCTGCCAAGAATGTATTTTGAACCAAACCATATTATCAAGGAAAGAGTTAAATAATACAAAAAGCTAATAAGAGGTCTAAAAATACCAAAAACATACAGTTGGTTCATTCTGGCTTTGTAAAGTTCTCTATTTATAGCATCAAACTCTTTCTTTTTGTAATCTTCAGCATTGAAGAGTTTTATAACAGGCATTCCTGCAAGATTTTCTGCGATATAAGCGTTAATCTTCGCTATACCAGTTCTCACAGCCCGGTAAGCTTTGATATCAAAGTATCTAAATGCCGCCATAGCAACGACTATTATTGGAAAGATGTAAATAATATCAAGAAAAAGCCTTGAGCTGATATTCCACATCATTAATATTACACCAACAAGAAGGAATACATCGTTAACTATACTTGTGATAACCGATGTGAAGAATTCTTGAACATTTTGTGTGTCACTTGTAATTCGCGTTGTTATCTGACCACTTGGGTGCCTATCGAAGAATGACATTGGAAGCTTTAAGACATGATCATATAACTGTCTTCTTACGTCATAAACAACCCGTCCACCAATATACGTTGTGACAAGAATAGAGAGATACTCAAAGAGGAATATTCCCCCGGATACAAGTAAAAACCAAATTGCCTGCTGTGAAATACCAGTCAGCTTCTCTGCTGTAGATAAATCTTCGGATAGGATATACTTATTTATAGCGGTTCTAACAATTTGAGGTGGCATTAGAGATAGATAGGTTAAGACAAGCACTATCAATATTCCAAGTGCCATCAAATGCGTGTAAGGAATCGCATATTTCAATAATCTGAAGAAAACGCTTTTCTTATGCTTTTTGATATTACTTTCCTCGTTTATCAGTTTGGTATTTTTCACCTTATTCACCTCTATATTAGTTAGAACTCAATATTACCAGATAGTTTTGATTTATAATTCCTCTCACCGGCAATTTTTAATACCTTTTGAACGCTGCCTTCTATCGGATATGCTGCAACACCTGCTGAGAAAGTCATTTCTACTGAGTTTTTGAAACACTCAAGAATCCTGCCCACGATCTTTTTAACGATTTCCATATCCACGGAATTGAGTATTAAAACAGCTTCATCGCCGCCATACCTAAATGGTAAGTCTGATTTTCTGATATTTAGATTTATACACTTACCTAACTTTTTTAGAACTTCATCGCCCTTTTCATGTCCATAGATGTCATTTATCATCTTGAATTTGTTTATATCAATAAATACTAATGAGAATTCTTGTAACGGTGGTTGGGTTACAAACTCTTCAAAAGACCTTCTGGTTCTAAGACCTGTCAGTGCATCAATTTCTGCTTTTTCTTTAATGCTTTCGATAAAACGCCTATTTTCAATAACAAGAGCCATCTGGTGTCCAAGATTTTCAATAACGTTCAACTGATATTCAGAAAAGGGTTTACCATCAAAGCTGTTATCGGCAATTAAAAGTCCAAGGAGTTTTTCACCACTCTTTAAAGCCAATAATACAAATTCCTTTGAAATGTCGAATTCTTCGGCAATCTCAGGTAACGCAGATTTTAAAACAATATGAGCACTTCCATCAAGGTATTGTGAAATACATTCTTCCTTTATTACCTTTCCATCATAAACGATTTCAAGAGAAGATTTAAAGTCCTTAGAAACTGTTTCCAAGAAGTCTGCCATGTTAAGTTCTATATCTTCAATCGCTTCCCAAATCCCGGTTGCTTCTTCCATTGTCCTTGGCCCCAACGCCTTTTTAAATAGGAATTGTTTTTCTGCATAATAGAAGAACATTGCTCTGTTGAATGAACCCGAATAACCCGCAGTTATTCCAGTTAAAAATGCATAAAGGATGGTATTTATATCACTTTCCGGTTTCAAAACGTATTGTGTTATTAGTTGTGTGTTGAGAAAACTTTGGGCAAGTCTTACGGCATTATGATGTATTGAAAAGATTATTTTTGATGTTTCTTTGGAAGATTCAGTTATAATCTTTCTTAATATATCTTGAGCAGTTTGGTTCAAATCGTGGTAATTGAGAACGATTGTTCCGCGTGGTGTTGTAATTTCTACTTTTTGATCTTCGATATTATCAACAACGCTAAGCTTTTCAACTTTCGCGTTAGAAAGTCTTCTCGCAATTCTCCACATTTTGTATAGATTTTCTGGTACATTTTCGGAGGTATGATGAACGTACAGTGCCACCGAAAATTTTATGTTATATTTAACTATCTCGCTTAAAATGTACGAGATGTAACTATCGAGGTATGCAATCTTTATTCTTCTATCAAAATCTTTCCAATGTACAACTCTTACAAGCAATTGTTTTGCTATCCATTCAAGAAAGTCCCTATCTCTTTCATCGAATGGGGCTATAAAATGACTGTCTATATCAATTTCCCCATAGACAGAACCATCATTTCTAAGAATGGGGACGACTATCTCGCTCTTTACGTGTGGGCTACATGAAAGATAATTATTTTCTTGAGAAACATCTTGTATAAGAAAAGTCAACTTTGTTTGAGCAGCTTGTCCACAGATACCTTTTCCAACAGGAATTCTAACGTGTTCCGTTGGCTCACCGACATATGGACCGAGCAGTAGCATGCCCTCTTCGTCCATTAAATAAAATCCTGTCCAATTGTAATAAGGTACGTGTTTATCCAGAAGCCCGCAGATATTTTTAAGGATATTCTCGTTACTCATCCGCGTGATTTCATCTTTCATATATTTAAATAGCTCTGATTTGTCATAATAATTTCCTTCACTCTCTCCATGTCTGAAATGTACAACTGCTTGATATACAGCATCTGGAAGAGATAAAAACTTACCCTTTTTCCAAAGGGCAAATGCGTCGAACATTATTACCTTTTCGCGTTTACCTTCAACAACTACCCAATCTTTTTCACCAATTCCAACCATTAGATATATAACAAAATCTTCACGTGCAAGGTTAAGATCACGTGCATTTTTGCGGATTCGTATTGACAACTCTTCTTTTAATGATTCGTTGTGCGCTTCATAGTCGTGCGAAAACTCTGTTAGTTCATTTCTCGGTATTGATGAAAGTTTCTCATAGAAACTTTCAAAGTATGATGCATAACGTTCCGTCAAAGGTTTGTATGGTAGTTTATCCCAAAAATCTTTCCATAACGACTTTTCAAAGGTTAATATCTGGAGAAAATCTCCAATATGGTTCTCAATCAAGCTCCTCATCATCTTCACCTCTGATAATCTCTTCCAGTAGATGATATTTTAAATCATCAGTCACAACTACTTTAATTATTCTCCTACCGTATGTGACTTCCAAAATATCTCCTGGTTTGACTTCATAAGATGGTTTTAACTCACGACCATCTTTCTTTACAAGACCAGCTTTGGTCACTTCCTGAGCTATCGTGCGTCTCTTTATAATTCTGTTAATCTTCAAATATTTGTCAAGCCTCATATAGACCACCTGCTGCTAAAAAGAATTTCAAGTTCTCTTGAATTATACCATATTTTCAAAATAGTTCGCTATACGAATATTATAATTTTATAATTCTCTTTTTGCAATACTAAGGATATCAGTAGTACCACATTTTGATGTACATATTCGAAGCATTCCAAAGCATGTATTCCTTCATTCCAAGATTTTTTGCGGCTTTTATCTGCTTTTTGATTTCATCTTCGTAGTAACTGATATGTCCTTTAACCCATGTAGCAGTAAAAGACTGCAACCATGGACGAATCTTTGCTGGTGTAGGAATGTTAAGGTTCCTTTTTAAACCGTCTTCCAGTGCATTATAAACAGTCTCGTATGGGTAGGCATCTGGGACACTCAATCCAAAAGAACCATTTGCGTAATGACTTGGGTAAACCATTGGACATATATAATCAACAACATTAGATATAGCTTCCCAATATTGCCCAATTCCTACATCATCTAACGCTGTTGAAACGAGGCCAAAAACATCTGCAGCAAGTGGAATATTATATTTTTCAAGCATTTTCTTGGAGTAGATTAGAAATTTTTGTATAGCTTCCGGATAGGATTCATTTCCTACTTGGCGAAGGTTTACTCTTTGTCGAGTTTCCTTACTCAACTCTGGAAACCTTACATAATCATATTGAATTTCGTCAAAGCCTAATTGAGCAGCTTCAATTGCCACTTGAACATTATATTCCCATAACTGTCTGTCATATGCTGAAGCCCAAGGCACTTTGTATATACCCATATATGGTTTGCCTGTATCTTTGTAGACTATTGATCTATCTGGATGCGCTCGAGCATACGAGGGATCCTTGAAACAAACAACACGTGCTATCACATAAATACCTTGTTTTTTTAGTTCGGAAAGGATATCTTCCATTTCACTTTTTGTATAAAATGCCTTTTTATTTGCTTCTGGAACATATTTGGAAGCAGCATCAGTTTCAAATAACATGAAACCATTATCATCTTTAATATCTATAACAAAAGCATTTAGGTTTGTAGATTTCGCAAATTTAACCCATTCAGCAATTTTCTCTCTATTTGATACTGAGTATCTCGTAAGATAGATCCCCCTAACATCATTAATCCTTCCGTTTATTTTTTTTACTGGATTAAATAAAAGTCCTTTGTAATCTTCACCTGTTATTGGCTTCAATGAGCTGCTAAGAGTATTCGAACGAACCCAACCTTCGGCTTTACCATCTTTTGTGTAGTAAGATATTTTAGTAAAGCTTGTTCCACTTGCGGACATTTCGTCAAGTTTTGTCACGTAGGTTGCGTATTTCAGTGTATCTTTTACTTTACCCGAACCCGGTGAATCAAAAACACTAACGTTGAATTGAGAAACAAAATAGTATTTAACTTTATTTTCAGTATCAGATGTCATGATTTCACTGTTACCTGCAGGCTCGGTCGATTTTTGCACAGAAGAAGTGTTAAGTAATTTTGTATCACTACCGTTGTTTAACTCTTTCGCAGATAAATATGTTACCGATGCAGCATTACTGGGTTCACGTGAAGTATTAGAGTCATTATTAGATACTTGAGTTAACTCTATTAGTAAAGTCTTTTTGCCATTTTCCAATGAGACATTTGAAGCATTTGCCGTACTCATAAATTCATAACTTGTACTGCTGCTATCTGTTTTATCATTCGATGTTATTTGTGTTGGTGAAGGGTCAGTCTCAAAGTTTGTCTTTGTTGGTTCTGGTGAAGAAATTCTCGGTTTTTTAAGAATATCATTATTAAATGCAAATGAAAAGAAGATAAACAAAGATAACATGAACAAAATGACTGCAAACAATCCAATCTTTAGTTTAGTCTTTCTTATCCGCTCAATCATGAGCTTACCTCTTCTACTCAGTACATACATCTTGTTCACTTTCTTATAGTTTATCTCTGTGTCCTTCTTTCGCAGAGCCATATTCTTCCTCCTTTATAGACTATTAGTTTGAAATAGACTTAATAAAACTTGAGTTCGAAAATATTATAGCATTTATCAGAACAAATGGAATAAGAAAATTATCTTCAAAAAAGTATTGACAATATCTTTCTGAGGTGTATAATTAACCATCCGCTGAAAAATGGAACGGCGGAGAGCAAAAAAGATGATAGTGTTAACTTATAGTGATGAAAGAGTGTAAGTGTGAAAGAATGAGATTGATATTACCATTGTGCGTTTTCCAAAGATTCTTCACTACACAAATACCTTAGATTTACCACAAGAAGTGCATTTGGGATAAGGGAAAGAGAAGTTTTTGCGTTTGCGAGAATGGGAAAGTTTGAAAGAATGATGGCAGAGTTTGCAAAGCAATTGTTGGTTACTGTATTTGTCATGACCGTTTTTGTATAAGCTGGTGGAACCGCATTTAGGAAAAGAGAGTGTTGAGTTGTTCATATCAGGGAACCTGCTTTGTCAAGAGTTGGTTTGGGGGGTATCCCCTATTTAAAGGATAATGCGGTTTTTGGAAAGTTTCAATACTTTTAGTTAACATTATCATCTCAAAAGAGAGGGGATTTTATGAAGATTATGACACAAGAAGAGCTTTTTGATTTTATTGAGAGGAACCAGGTTAAGTTTATTCGGTTACAGTTTACCGACATCAACGGTATGATGAAAAACGTCGAAATACCTGTTGATGAGTTAGATGGTGCTCTAAGTAACGGTATTATGTTTGATGGCTCTTCGGTTGAAGGATTTGCAAGGTTGCACGAATCAGATATGTATCTAAAACCTGACTTGAGGACCTTAGCTATGCTTCCATGGACATTTGACGGTCACAGGAGTGCAAGGATAATTTGTGATGTTTATAATGATTCAGAACATCCTTTTGACGGTGACCCAAGGTACCGCCTTAGATTAGTTGAGGAAAAAGCCAGAAAGATGGGTTTTATTCCATATGTAGGACCTGAGGTTGAATTTTTTATTTTACCAAGGCAAAATGGAAGACCAGTTTTCGAGTTTCTTGATAACGGTAGTTATTTTGACCTTCTTCCTGTTGATATTGCTGAACACATTCGAACAGAGGTTTCCGTACATCTTGAAGAAATGGGACTGGATGTGGAAACAACACACCATGAAGTTGCACCGTCTCAACATGAGGTGGATTTTAGATATGCAGAACCAGTAATAGCAGCCGACAATGTTCAAACCGTTAAGCTTGTTATAAAAACGCTTTCTATAAGGAATAATCTATATGCAACTTTTATGCCAAAACCTTTCTTTGGTGTTAATGGAAGTGGCATGCATGTACACATGAGTTTATTTACACCAGATGGTAAGAATGCGTTTTTCGATGAGAATGCACCTGATGGTATGTCTCAATTGATGAAGTATTTTATCGGTGGTTTAATAACTCATGCACGCGAGATTACAGCAATAACAAATCCTTCAGTAAATAGCTATAAGAGACTTGTTCCAGGTTATGAAGCACCTGTCAACATAGCTTGGAGTAAAGGAAATAGAACAGCATTAATAAGAATTCCAAAGGCGAGAGGAAAAGCAACGAGGCTTGAATACAGATCACCTGATCCATCATGCAACCCTTACCTTGCTTTTGCAGCAATTTTGGCTGCTGGCTTGGATGGAATAGAAAATAAGATAGAACCACCAAGTGCAGTTGAAGAGAATATATATCATATGACCGAAAGTGAAAAACAAAAACGTGGTATTAATAGATTACCAGCAACACTCAAGGAGGCGCTATTGGAAGCAGAGAATAGTAAGCTTGTCAGAGAAGTGCTTGGCGAACATGTCTGGGAAAAATTCCTTAAACTTAAGGAAAGAGAGTGGTGGGAGTATTCTACAATAGTCACTGAATGGGAGAGAAAGAAATACGAGAATATATAAATTTAAGGAACTTTCTACCAACAACTGAAGAAGAATTGAAAGCACGAAACGTAAAGAATCTTGACATAATTTTGGTGACGGGTGATACTTATGTGGATCACCCGTCTTTTGGCATTGTTTTACTTTGGAGGTTACTTGAATCTAAAGGATACAAGGTTGGAATTATAGCCCAGCCAGAGAGTGTGGAAGATATTCGTAGGCTTGGAAAGCCCAATCTCTTTTTTGGAGTTTCATCTGGAAACGTTGATTCAATGGTTGCAAATTATACAGCTTCTCGGAAAAAGCGAAAGACAGATGATTATACTCCGGGTGGGATTAACAATAAAAGACCAGATAGAGCAGTTATTCAATACGTTAATTGGATAAGACAGGCTTTTAAGGATGTAAAGATTGTTATTGGTGGGATAGAAGCAAGTCTTCGAAGATTTGCACATTACGATTGGTGGAGTGATAAAGTTAGAAAGTCCATATTGCTCGACTCAAAAGCTGATATTTTAGTATACGGTATGGGTGAACGAGCAATACTTGAAATAGCTGAGAGAATTTCAGGTGGTAAGTCGCTCGAAGGTATAAGAGGTACAATGATATGGAAAACCTCTATCTCACTTGATAATGACAATTTTATTTATCTGCCATCATATGAAGAAGTCTGTACTGACAAGAAGAAGTATGCAGAAGCTTATAGAACGATAGCTTCCAATACAGAACCTTTTAAATACGTAGTAATTGTTCAAAAACACGATAATCGTTATGCTATACAATATCCACCATCTATTCCATTAACACAAAGAGAGCTTGATAAACTCTACTTGTTGCCTTACACGAGAGAAGTGCATCCGTTCTACTTATCAAAAGGTCGTGTTAAAGCAATCGAAACTGTTAGATTTTCAATTACATCCATAAGAGGATGTTTTGGCAACTGTTCGTTCTGCGCGATTACTAATCATCAGTCAACACACGTTGTTTCACGCTCAATGGATTCTATACTAGAAGAGGTAAAACTACTCACCAATATGCCTGAGTTTAGGGGGACAATCTTTGATGTTGGTGGTCCAACGGTGAATATGTGGGGGTTGAATTGCCAAGTTCGAAGTACAAAAGGTCAATGCGAGCGAAATTGTTTAACACCAAATATTTGCAAATTGGCAATTAGTTCTGCTTCCAGTGTAGATAATTCAGATGCTTTTATTCATCTTCTAAAGGCAATTAGGTCTGTTCCGAGAGTAAAACACCTATTCGTTGAGTCAGGAATTAAACATGATTTAATCCTTGCTTCAAAGTTAGCTGACGAAATAATTTATGAACTTGTTGAATTCACACCTGGGCAACTCAAATTAGCACCGGAGCATGTACATCATGTGGTGTTGAGAATAATGCGCAAACTACAAGCTGAGCTATTTTTGGAATTTAAAAAGCGCTTTGAATCAGCAGCTCGTAGTATGGGGCAAAATAAGTATGTTATCGGTTATTTTTTGGTTGCTCATCCTGGTGAAAGTATAAAAGAAAATCTCTATTTACGCGATTTTGTTAAAAGAAACTTAGGTTACATACCACAACAAGTACAGATATTCACTCCAACAACTGGAACGGTAAGTACGACAATCTACTATACTGGAATTGATCCATTCACAGGGGAAGTTATTTATGTTGAAAAGAGGGACAAAATGCGAAATGAATTTAAGGAAAATATTGTGACTATCAAATGAATATTTTTTCCACATAAGGACTTGTAAATGCTCTCAACGCACATCCATAACTCATTCTAAATTGTACAATATCACCTACTTTGAATTGCTTTTCGCTTTCGGTTGTATCTACAATGAGATGGTCACTCGATGCATGGAGTACCTGCAACCCATTTTCTAAAGGTATCAGTCCGTCCGGTTTTACATCTTGTTCCCCAATGGCAAGTATTATTCTTTTTCTATAGCCTTTGTCCTCAAAATGTGGGGTTCTACCAAACGCATCTTTACCAACTTCCCCTAAGGGCACAGAAGGTTTGTAATCAACCTCGATAACTTCAGCTTCCAAAATTACCGTATCTTGTTTTAGATATGGTATATCCCTATCGCCTGTAGCATCAGTACCGAGTATTATACCTTCTCCTATTCTGAATTGGTTAATACCACTTGGAAGAGTTTCATCCTCGAGCATTCTTAGAGTGACTGTACTACCACCACTTATTATAATCTTGTACCCGAGTGAATTTTCCAATGCTTTCTTAATCTCTACCAGCATGTTCATATTCTGTGGTGTAGGCAATACTCCACCATAGCAACCGAGATTTGTACCTATGCCTCTTAGTAGAGCGTGTTTTAATCTCTTTGTAACAGCAAGAATTTCTTCAAATGCCTTTTCAAACCACACTCCTTCTCTCAAATCACCGACGTCAATCATGTATATTAAACTTACGTTTCTATCGATTGCCTGAGCATGTTTATCAATTTCGATTGCAGTTTCTGGCATTGAAACGAGGAATTCATCTACCACACGAACAGCTTGCGGTATTTCAGAAATCATTGGTATTCTGAGAAGTTGATATGGTCCAGGGATACCTTGCTGGTAAAGCCCCAGAATATTCTTTAACCTTGATTCTCCTATTTTATCTATTCCACCTTGTTTCATTGCTCTTGCAATAGAAGAATTTCCCAAAGAAAGCTTTGTAACTGCGACAAGTTCTATATCCTTAGAATGACACATCCTGGCAACGTTAGCTGCATTATACTCAATTGATTTGAGATTTATGATAATCCTTGGATAGTTTGGCATCTTTCAACCTCCTTTTCAAAATGGTTATCGAGTTTTCGGAACTCTTATGTTATAATATCAATTAACAGGCGAAAGCTATTACATCGGTATTATTTTAAACCAAACTATCAGTTGTGTAAATATTCATTACAGGAGGGATAGAAGTGGATACCAGAGTAAAAGAAGCATATGAGTACATTCTATCGAAAATTCAAACAAGACCAAAGATAGCTTTAATACTTGGCTCTGGATTAGGATTTCTTTCTAATATGGTTGAAGACGCAATTAATATTAGTTATAGGGACATTCCGAACTTTCCTTATTCTACTGCTCCTGGTCACGAAGGAAAACTCATATTTGGAAAATTATATGGTAAAGAGATAGTGGTTTTGAGCGGAAGATTTCATATATACGAAGGATGGAATCCTTCTGATATTAAGTTGGTTATTCACACATTGAAGATGGTTGGAGTAGAGAAAATGTTAATCACAAATGCTGCAGGAGCTATTAACACATCTTATGTTCCTGGTGATATAATACTCGTCAAAGATGTTATAAACCTTATGTTTAGAAACCCATTAAGAGGAAGAAATGATGATGATGTCGGTCCACGATTTCCTGATATGCTTGGGGCGTTTGATAGGGAATGGATGGAGAAGATTAAATCTGCTTGCCCACAGTTAAAAGATGGAGTCTATATTGCTGTAACTGGTCCTACTTATGAAACACCTGCTGAGATAAGAGCATTCAGAAAGATGGGAGCTGATCTCGTAGGAATGTCTACCGTACCAGAACTAATTGTTTGTGCTCACGCTGGAATTAAAGCCGTAATCTTATCTTGTGCTACGAATATGGCTGCTGGTATTCTTGAGCAGCCACTCTCACATGAGGAAGTTGTTGAGGTTGCTAACAAGGTGAAAGAAAAGTTCTCAGACATTGTTAGAAAAGCTTTGGAGGTGCTATGATGAATCGTGATTTTCTATCTATTGTTGGTGAACTCAATTTGGCAAAGAAGGTACTTGTTGTTGGTCATATAATGCCTGATGGTGACGATATAAGCTCGGTCCTAAGTGCTACCATTGGATTGCAAAGCTTAGGAAAGGAAGTTGTTGCAGGTATAGATTGGAGGATTCCTTGGTATTTCTATGAATTTGAGGAAACTACAATTATAAAGAATTACGATGAAGTAAAAGAAAGTGCTTTTAGTCCAGATTTTGTTTTAATTCTTGATGCTTCAAGCCCAGATAGAATAGGCAGGTTTCAAGAATTTCTTGTTTCAACAAAATCTGCTGTAATAGATCACCATGGTACTAACACCTTCTTTGGAACGTTTAATTGGATTGATACTAAATTTGGTTCCACAGCTCAAATGGTTATGAGGTTGAATACTGAACTTGGAATAAAGTACGATGAGAGGCTTGCGACTATCAATCTGATTGGAATAGCAACGGATACAGGCTTTTTTAGGTATTCAAATGCCGATGAAACTGTTTTTTCCGATGCAACAAAATTGGTTTCGACGGGAGGAAAACCACATCTTGTTTCGAGACTTTTTGAGAACAAACGAATCGAACAGTTTAAATTACTTTCAGTCATGGTCGAACACTTAAGAACTGAATCTGATGGTAAGATTGTTTATTCGTTTTTATCAAAGGATGATTATGAAGTAAACAATTGTTCTGAAGATGATAGTGGTGGTTTTGTAGGAGAATTGAGGTCTATTAAGGGAATTGAACTTGCGGTGTTCTTTTCAGAATATGAAAGAGGTGAAGTACACGTCAGTTTCAGGTCAAGGGATTGGTTTGATTGTAGTAAACTTGCTGTACTCCTTGGTGGAGGCGGTCATCCAAGAGCTGCCGGTTGTACGCTCAAAGGAGAACTAAATATAATTATAGAAGAAGTTATTAGAGAAGCACGAATAATGTTTAATGCTCAATTAAGTTCTGCAAGGTCTTAGTTCTTTGCCAAATTTCTTATTTTTGCTCAAAGGTGGTACTAGGGGGGGAAAAATACGAAGATTTTTGAGGATAGTACTTCTATGGAATTTTACAAGCGAAATATACTTTTTGGATGCGAATATGTAGATAATTCGTACGGTGAAGTTCATCTAATTCGTACTTTGCCAAGGCAAGTTGTTGGTGATTTGAGGGAATTTGCTATAAAGATTAATTCGTATACGTTCTCTGGAAGATTCTTAACACCATTATCAATGTCAATTGATAAAAACAAGGTTAGTATTTTATACAGATATTTTGGTGAAAAACTATTGGTTTCAAGAGATAACATTATATCAGAATTAAGTGATGAACTACGTGATAGACTTATTAGTTCGCTTATTAGAATTGCAAAGTTTGTAATCTTAGGTAATATACCACCGTTTCCAGTTTACACATTGTATGATATTTTTACTTATGCGGGAGAGTTTTTCTTTATCCCCCCTTGTTCATTTTCAAATAATCTTTGGAAAGATTTATTGAGTGATTCGAGTATTAGAAACGATTATATTTTCGCTGATGAAGAATTTCTCAGAAGTGGTACTTTTGAAAAGCGGTCATCTCTAAACGTTATCGCACAGATGATTAGCTTTTTCGATAAAAAAGGAACGTACACCGAGGTTGTAGATAAGTTGAAAACCGGGACTGTTAGACCTACGGATTTGGAAAAGGATCCGATAGATGAAGAAATAATTCGGAAGATACTCTATGAAGTTGAGAATACGAAAGACAACTTTAAGATAATCCGTATTGAAACGGAAGAGAGTTACAGATTGTTCAAAGATTACATTGCTCGTATCGATGAATACTTTAACAACAAGGGTGAACCTTTGATTTACGTTGGAAACGACCTTGTAAATGTGATTAAACAATTACTCTGGAAATTTCGATCGAAATTAACCACAATTGAAATTGATAACTTTGTAAAATGTTTCTATTCACCATGTAAATTTGATTTTATCGCAGAAGAGATCTTAAAGGTATTGAAAAGTGTTGGAAATGTTAGGCTTGTAATTAAAGACATCGATGAAAGCCATTACCTTTTAAGGAAATTTCTCGGCATAGTAGAGAATTCTAACATTAAGTCGGTTATACTAACTTTTAAAGCTTCACATCCGCATAATTGCTTTAAAATAAAGACTTTTGCTGAAAAGTATTTCAATAAATCCGAATTGTCGAGTATAAGTGATTCTGAGAGTGCCTTGTTATCTGTTCTCGGCAATAGATTTTCAAGAGAAGATATAAACATTTTCAGTAAGGTTACTGGTGTAAATGGAGAGAAGTTATTGGAAGAATTATTAGCGAAAGGTATTATTAAGAGTGATGACGGAGAATATATATTCAGAATAGATTTAAAAGACTTGGAAAAATTGTTAGACATGCACACTGTTCAAATCCTTCATACAAAATTGGCTGAGGAATATAAAAAACAAGCAAATCTCTATAATCTTGGATTATTCAAAGCAGCTAAGCATTATTTTCATTCGGGAAAAGAATTGTCAGCAATAGTAATGTACTTTAGATTTATTCGAGAAAGCTTGGATAACTATGTTTTTTCACCAGCAACGATATCAAGCGTTTTTGAAGAAGTATATGAAATATTGAAAAAAATTGGAAGGTTAGATTCCTACGCCTTTCACAAGTTAAGACTTGAATTTCTGTATCGTACAGGAATGAATGTTTTAAAAGATATAGAATTGCCTTCTTCGGATAAAAAGATATACTTCTACCTCAAAGTTTTAGCACTATTTGTAAATGAGGAGTATCTGAAGTGTATAGATTATGCAAATAATTTGCTTAATAATGCAGATTTCTCAAAATTCAAGTATCTTAGAATATCACTTATTAGAGAGCGGGCTAATCTGGCTTACAACGATAAGGTTTCCGAGAATGCGATTAAAAATTTGCAGATAATCTTAAACATGCCTACTTACAACAAATCTTGGGCAAGTCTGAAAGCGTCGTGGCTTTGGCTGTTTGGAACTTTTTATGCATATTCAGATGTCAAGAAGGCTTCACAATATATTCAGCAAGCGTTTAACATTGCTAATGAGTATGATCTAAGATATTTGCTTATAAATATATACAACACCATGGGTTTGATTCATGACGGGGCGATGTTGTCGGTTGCTTATTTTAAAGAGACAATTCGAATTTCGAATGAAATTGGTTATGTACAGAGAAGTTTGAGTCCTCGACTTAATCTTTCCAGAGAATTATTGTATTTTGGACGATTTGATGAGTTGTTCAGCGAGTTGTCGAGAGTGGTATCTAATCGAAGTTATTTAAGCAGTTCTGACTTAGCATATTTTTACAGACTTTATGGAATGGTACATTCTTATCGCAAAAAGTATGAAGAGGGTCTTGAATACTTCAAAAAAGCTTTTCAGATTGAAGAGTCGAATAACCTTCCTCATTCTTCATTGCGTGGACTGATTTTGCACGAATTGCTTTGTGGAAATTTTGAACGTGCCATAGAGATTATCCAAAATTACTATGATGATCAGTCCATCCACATAAGAGGTTTTGAATATTTCGTAAAACTGATAACAGCAAACAGTGATGAAGAGTTTTTGAAACATTGGTTGGATTATAAAAACTCTGATTACTTATTATTACGTGAGGAGATACTCTACGTCTTTGCCAATAGGTTGTACAAAGTTGATCCTTATGGCTTCTTAAACGAACTGGAAAAATGGGATGATTTTTACAGCTCCCAGATGACTAAACTCTCTTTATTATACGTTCTTTTGGGAAAAGCTACTTACTACAAACTTTCTGGTGATTTACTTAGAGAAGAACTGACAAGGTTTAGAATCGGGAGGATCGTTAAAGAGCTTAACATTCATAAAGAATTTCCAGAATTCAGTGATTACAATTACGGAACTGATGATATCGCGTTGATGAACGCTCTTGAAGTATTAAAAGGAATTGATTCGAAGATAAGCGTTCCTGAGTTTTTGAGGTTATTTTCAAATGTGATAATTGATATCTTTGAACCAAAGAATTTTTTCCTTAGTGTTGATGACATAAGAACTAACATAAGTTTCAAAATTGGCTTACAAAATGCACATAATTCGGGTTCTTATATCGAATTTTCACCATTTCAAGTAAGTATTAAGGATCAAATTGATTCTGAATGCAGTTACGAATTGTCCTTTACTACGGATACATTTATCGAAGATAATTATGAAAAGACTCAAATTGTGGAAACTGTCAATCTATTAGAGGAGCTTTTTAGTGGACAACTTCGGGGCGTAATATTTAGAGAACGGGCAAATAGGGATCCATTAACACGTTTGTATAATAGATGGAAATTCAATGAGGTGTTCAAAGAGTATCTTGAAAAATCAGTTATAAAAGGCACTGAAATAAGTTTTTTCATAACTGATATAGATAATTTTAAAAAAGTCAATGACACTTATGGGCATTTGAAAGGCGATGAAGTCTTAAAGGGTGTTGCAAAGATTTTGGAAGAGATTACTTCCGATCGTGGTTTTGTGGCAAGATATGGTGGAGAGGAGTTTGTTGGAGTTTTTGAGCTTGATAAGAATTCGTGCGTAAGTATTTGTGAAGAGATAAGGAATAGAATATCTTCTGAATCCGATTCGCTTTTCGGATTTCAGGTAACTTTAAGTTTTGGAGTAGCTTCTTCAAAAGAAAGAACAAATGATACTGAATTAATGGGGCTTGCTGATCAAAGATTGTATATAGCTAAAGAATCGGGAAAAAACAGAGTTTGTTGGTGGTGATTTTTAGCTTTTGGTATTGTTTTGACTTTTTCTGATTTTTTTCTTGTATAATGGGGGTTGGTTATCGTGGAGGTCTTAGAATTTATTCGTGAAACATACTGGAGCGAAGATTTTCTCGTAGAAATTGATGGCTACAAAAAGATAGCCAAATTTGTTGATAAGCATCTGATACAAAACCACGCAAACGCTATACTGTTGTCGGAACTTTCGAGAAATGTCAATGGCTTACTTGTGCCAGAGAGTTTTGATTTTGAAGGAAATGAAAGATACGTTCTTGTTTATGATATACCTTCTTATAAATCAATTGAAGACATAAGCGAAGAAGAACGAGAAGGTCTAATGCCTCATCTGTTATATACTCTAAGAAGTGTTTTACACATACCAGGCCTCATAGTGCCTATCCTTGGCAAAGATGATGTAGTCTTTGTAAATGATGAACCAAGGATTTTTCTACCCGTTATCCAGCCCGATAGCGAGTTTTTTGCCAGTTCGAAGCGTAGATTTTTCGTTGCACCAGAGTATTTTAATAATAAGCTAAGTGACAAATCTACATTGTACGTATTTGGACATATCATGAATGACTTAACTAATAATTTGGAATTAAAAGAGACTGTGAAAAAGATGATTTGTGAAAGCCCAGATGAAAGAATATATCTTAGCGAATTAGCATTCCAAAGTATGATTACACCACATTCTAAAAAGCTCTTGATAGTTAAAAGAATTGTACGTAACGAAGAAAATGAGATAATTAATCTTGTTTTAAATAAAGAAGTTAAATCTAATTTCATTGGTGTCATAGGTCCTCAGCGTGTTGGTAAGACCACTATGATCGAGAACATACAAAGCTGCTTCAGACAGAATGGTATACCATTTCTCCATGTAACAAGTGGAGGGGATTTGATAGTCCAAGCGCTCCAAATAACTTCTGACAGGATATCCCAAGGTTTGCTTTCAAAATTATCTTATTGTCTTGAAAACGTATGTAAAATAGACACCGTAAGTTTGGATATTGTGGAGGCGCTACACACTCTCGATAAGGTTGTTATTTTCACTGATGATTATCAAGAGGCTGATGAAAGTCTGAAAACATTTTTGAAAAGAATCTCAAAGTTAGACAATACCGGAATAATAAAGATTTTGGCTTTTTCAGTCGAAGACTTTGAGGATTTTAATATCCGAGTTGAAATAAAATCGTTCACAAAAGAAATGATAAGAGACTTATTGCAAAAATCTTTTTCTAAGGTGGAAAACGAGGATTTATTTGTAGAATGGCTATACACAGTTAGCAACGGGTTGCCCGGAATCATTGTCGAATATCTAAAGTACTTATATGAGAATGATATCTTTCGTAAAGACAAAGGAATGTATGTTGTAGATATTGAAAAGCTTGTTGATGTTAATATTTCTAGGGGTTTTCTTGATAAGATTGAACTTCTTACAAAAAGTAAACAGAAGTACTTGGCAGTGCTTGGACAAAAATTTACAACAGCCGAGGTAGCTGTACTTGAACAATTGATAAACGAAAAAATAGATCTTTCTGAATTTTTTGAAAGGGGGGTTATCTATAAAGAATACAACAGAATTCGTTTTACTTTAAAGCAATATTGGGAATTCCTTTATGAAAGTATCGACAATAAAGAAAGAGAGGAAATTCACAAGAAACTTTCCGAAGTGCTCGATGACTACGAAAAGAAAGCGTGGCATTTGGAATTTTCTGGTAAGAGATTATCGGCTGCAGTAGTTTACTTAAAATATGCAAAATATTTAATTGAATACTATTCTTCTTCATCGGTAATAGAAAGTATTTTGCGAAAAGTCAAAACAATTATTGGTTCGCGAGAGTCTTACGCTTTAGCAAAATTTTACTTAGAACTTGCTGAACGAACCGAAGATTCATCTTATTTGGAGAACTTTGATCTACCAGAGAAAAAGATATACGTGTACTTCCAAGCTTTGAAACACTACATTTTATACGAATACGACGAAGCAATTGAAATACTCAGCAGACAGTCCATCGATTTTGGGAAAATTGGCAATCTCAGAAGAGAATTATTGTTATTGAAAAGTGAATTTGAAAAGAAACCCGGTCGGAAAGATTATTATGAGCGAGCAAAGAAAATCATTTCAAATCTTGATGAGACAAAGCCACAACATGCGAGGATTTTGGTTGATTGTTATATTTTTCTCGCACTCATAACCAGGATGGATCACAACAGATCCATTGAATTTCTTAGAAAAGCTGAGAAAATAGCTCTTGAGTTTAACATAGCCCATAAACTGCCGTCTATTTACAACAACCTTGCGGTTGAAATTTCAAACACTACGATTGCAATGGAATATCTCAATCGTGCAGTCGAAATTGCTGAAGACATAGGATTGCCTGCACGAAGTTACTTATCAAAATTAAACATGCTTTATCATGCTCTGTATGCTGGAAAGATAAGTGATTTTATCAAAGGTATAATGCAATTGAGACCTAAGATAGAATTACTTGGTTTAAGACACGAATTAATCTATAGTCTTTCCTTAGAAGCTTATTATCACGCTTACAACTTTGAGATTGAAGAAGCTGTTGAACATATAAACGAAGCAAAGAACAAATTTGGAGTAGGGCTTGCAGACGAATTCTTTTCTGTTTACTTTATCACTAGAGATATTGATAAAGCATTTAATTTCCTGAATGATGTACTTGAAAGTCAAGATATAGGCGAAGGGGTTAAGGAAGCTATAAAGGTCATTTCATATTTCGGAACGGAATACTTGCCTATTAAATGGCAATATTACTTAAACTCAGGTGGTAGAATTTTCAGAGAAGAAATGGTTGCAGTTTTGGGAATGGAACTTGCAAAAAGTGTTCCTGAGACGTTTAGAAAGGAACTTGAATATTTGGAAGGGAGCTTTGTTTTGGAAGGTTCCACACTTTCTTTGGCGATGGTGTATGAAGGTTACGGACATTATTACAAGGTTATCGGTAATAACTATAAATCAAAAGTTTATTATTCAAAAGCCATAACTCTTTACAGAGATATGGGACTTAAAAACGCTGTTAAACACCTTTCAGAAATCTATGGCATTGATTTGGCCAATGTGACTGAGGATTATGAAACTGTCAAGAGTATAAGAACCCTGTCGTATGATATACTTTCCAGTCTAAAAGCTATCGATCCAAAGACGGAACCTGATAAATTATTAAATTATTTTGCTTCGAAAATTCTGTCAGTAATACCTGCGAAGAATTTAATGCTTAAAGTTAGCGATGATATTTTGGAAAAAAATTATGAGATTAGTATCGGAACTTTTGAATCTGAGAAACCTACTTCGAGCATATTTTCAGTATCACCACTCGAAATTTTTATAACAGATAAAATAGACAGAAAAGCGAAGTACGAATTGTGGCTTTCTAATAAAAACGTTAAATTCCCAGAGACATATAAACAGACCTTACTTCCAATATTGGAAACAATAGAGTACAGTATGATTGCTATTTTAAAAGGCAGTCTAACGCGTTTAAGGAGTCTTGTCGACCCATTGACCAAGCTTTACACACGCTATTATTTTGCCGATATACTCTCGCATTATTTTGAAAGAGCTTCTGCAGAACACAGTGAGTTGACAGTTGCAATGTGCGATATAGATAATTTCAAAAAGATAAATGATACCTACGGTCATTTAACGGGAGATGAAGTTTTAAAAGAGATAGCTAAGGTATTCAGAGAAAACGTTAGAACAACGGATATTGTTGGTAGATTTGGTGGTGAAGAGTTTATTCTACTCTTCCCATCAACCGGTAAAGAGGAGGCTGTTTTGATTTTAGAAAGACTAAGAAGGTTGTTGCGCGACGTTTCAAAATTTCCTTTTAAGATTACCCTGAGTTATGGTATTTCGAATTATCCTTATTGCGGTGCAACTATTCCAGATGAGCTTATTCAAAAAGCCGATATTGCATTGTATCAGGCAAAAAATACGGGTAAAGATAAAATAGTGATATACACGGAGGGAATGAGCGGTGGATTACATGCTTAGTCATGACACTTTACGAGGATTTAGTAAGAGCATTATAGAAAAACTTTGGGATATTGGTTGTGATTTGTTTTTCAACGAAAGCTTAGCACATCATGTTAGTTTTAGACTTGGAGGAAGTGTTCCACTTTTTGTTATTCCGAATTCATTGGAAAGTTTTTTACAAGTAATAAAGTTACTCCGTGAAAATAACTTAGAGTACAGGGTACTTGGTAAGGGAACAAATGTTTTACCAAGCGATGATAATAAGGAGTTTTTGGTTGTTTCAACCGAGAGAATAGATAGCATTTATCTGAATGAAGATATTGTTACTGTTTCAGCTGGAACTTCTTTCAAATCCTTATGTTTATTTGCACTTGAACAATCACTTTCGGGACTCGAAAAGGCATTTGGTTTACCTGGGAGTGTTGGTGGTGCGGTATATATGAACGCAGGTTGCTATGGGTGGGAAACTGCTGAGAATGTTTTAAGTGTGACGGTATTTGATGGAAAGAAAGTTACCGAGATACCTCGTAGTGAAGCTGATTTCAGTTACAGAAGTAGTTTGTTTAAGAAAGAAAAGTCACTTGTTGTTCTTTCGGCAAAACTCAAGCTTTCAAAAGGTGATGAAAAAGATATCAGTTCTTTAATGTTAGAGACAATTCGAAAGAGGTATGAGAAACAACCTCTTGAATATCCAAGTGCTGGAAGTGTTTTTAAAAGACCCAGACCCGATTTTTATGTTGGTACGGCGATTGAATCTCTCGGTTTGAAAGGTTATCAAATTGGTGGTGCACAAGTTTCTGAAAAGCATGCAGGATTTATAATAAACAAAGGTAATGCAAAAGCTTCAGATGTTTTGATGCTAATTGATTATGTGAGAAAAAAAGTAAGAGAGCATTATAAAGTTGAGTTAGAAACAGAAATAGAGATATGGTAGATATAAAAATTGGAGGTGCTGAAATATGGGTATGAACGAATTAGTCTGGAAAAAGAGAACTCGTGAGGAAATTGAAAACTTCTCACAAAGTTACAAAAGATTCATAGACTATGCAAAAACAGAGCGTTTGGCAATTCGCTATTTTGAAAAGCTTTTGATAGAAGACGGCTATGTTCACATTGATAATTACACGGGGAAAGAGGAGAAAGTTTATTACATTAACAGAGGCAAATCTCTTGTTGCAGTCAAAGGAAACATTTCCAATGGTATAAACTTTGTCTCTGCACATGTCGATGCGCCACGTATTGATCTAAGACCTTATCCTTTTTACGAAGATTCGGGGATTGCTCTTGCAAAAACACACTATTATGGTGGTGTTAAGAAATACCAGTGGTTCAGTTTACCTTTAGCGCTCGTTGGTGTTTTAGTCAAAGAAGGTGGCGAGAAAATAGACATTTGCGTAGGGTGTGATGAGGAAGAGCCTGTGTTGGTTCTTCCTGATCTGCTACCACACCTCGATAAAGAAGACAAAAAGGTTAGCGAACATTTCAAAGCTGACAAAATGAATATAATCTTGGGTTCTATACCACTGGAAGGTGAAGAAAAGGAGCCAGTAAAAAAGAATATTCTTAAAATATTAAAAGAAAAATACAATATTGATGAAGAAGATTTTATAAGCGCTGATCTGGAATTGGTACCAGCTTTTAAGCCAAGGGATGTAGGAATTGACAGAAGTTTTATAGGTGCGTACGGACATGATGATAGAATATGTGCATATCAAGCAATTATAGCATTACTGAGCTCTGAGGTAAAATCGAAAGCAGTTGGTGTTATTCTTTTCGATAGAGAAGAGATAGGAAGCGAAGGAGATGCGGGTGCTCAGGCGAGATTTTACAGAGCATTTCTAAGGCGATTGCTTTTAACAAACGGAAATTCCGATACGGAAAGTGCTCTTGACACACTTATAAGTAAGTCAACAATGATTTCTGCAGATGTTACAACGCTTTTTGACCCATCATTTGCCGAGGTTCATGATAAACTCAACGTCGCGAAAGCTGGTTACGGTGCAGCTATAGTAAAGTACACTGGGCGTGGCGGGAAGAGTGGTGCAAGTGAAGCTCATGCAGAACTTGTGGGAAGAGTTAGAAGCGTACTAAATAGGAACGGTATTTCTTGGCAAGTGAGTCTCTTAGGCAAGGTTGATGTTGGTGGTGGTGGAACAGTTGCAAAGTTCCTTGCTCAAGAGGGATTTGATACAATTGATATGGGACCGGGACTTATGAGCATGCATGCCCCGTTTGAGCTCGTCTCAAAAGCTGATCTGTATGAGACATACCTGGCATTCAAGGTGCTTTTAGAAGAACTATAATAGTTCTCAACTTGTTAATCTTTGCAGGGGTGATAAAATGATCGAAGAAGTGAAAAGATTCGATGCGCAAGATGATCATGATCTATCAAAACATCTTGAAGAACTCCTTAGAACAATCTGTTTTAGAATAAGAGTCCACGGTCGAGAAGCATTGAAGAACTATAATATAACTGCCGCACAATTTGATTTGCTGCAGAAAGTATATTTCAATGGTCCGCAAACTATGACTAAGTTGAGTCAATCACTCGGTGTTGCGAAAAGTACCACAAGCGGATTGGTAATGAGATTGGTTCGTGACGGCTTTTTAGAACGAAAGAGAGGCGAAACAGATAGAAGGGTTTTCACAGTCGAGATAACACCACTGGGTGAGCAGGTTATAAAGGCTGTTATAGAAATGCGTATAAAGTATGTGCAAGATATACTTACCAGAATACCGTTTCAAAAAATTCAAGATATTCAAAATGCTTTGGAATTGTTATATCAAAACGTTCGGGGCGAAGAATGACTGATGTAAATAGTTTTCTTCATTGTATTTGTAGGAGTGGTTGTGTTGCAAAGGCAATTAGTTATAAAGATATTGACCTTCGTTTTCTTAGTCGTTTTTGAAATAGCTTTTTCACTCACTGTTATCGCACCAAACGGTAGTATGGTTTATTACGATAACAAACTTGTTGGAATAGTGAAGGATTCGCCTTTAGTACTTAATGTTAAACTTCCTGGTGAAATAAAAATTGTCAAACCTGGATTTACACCTTATGTGCAGAACATTACTGAAGATGGTACAGTTACCGTTAATTTGGCTTTACCTTCAATATTGAATGTGAAGATAACCCCTCCAAAAATAGGAAGTTACACAATTTACTTAGATGGTCAACCACATTTGAATACTGATGAAACTTCATTGAGCTTTCAACTTGGTTCGGGAAAACACGAACTTGTTTTCGATGGTGAAGGATTTTTGAAGAAAAACGTTACAGTGGAACTTTTGCCCGGTGAGATAAAATCAATAGAGGTTAATTTGAAGAATACAGTTACCCTAAACATTACTTCACCAATAGTTATTGCAGAAGCCTATTTTGATTATAACAAGATATCGCTTCCAAATACAATAGAAACAATCCCAGGAGAACATGTAGTACACCTGCCAGGAAATTATGTCTATAATACCCAGAAATTTACCGTCCCAAAGGTGGATAGCTATTCTATTAAAATTAATACATCGACATACAAGAAGTTATCTATATTCGGTGAGCCTGATTCGGCATATGTAAACATACTTGGAACCCTTTATACAACTCCAGTAGAATTAAACCTAGCAGAGGGCTCATATGAAATAGAAATAAGCGCCTCTGGATACAAAGCGACGAAAATGTCGGTAAATCTATTCAAAGATGAGGTAATCTTTTTTACATTAGAACCTTTGGAACGGCAAGCAACGATGACTTATCTTGAGGGATATAAGATACTACTCGATGGTTTACCGTCTACGACAGTCAGTAATACAATGAGATTTACTACAATCACTACTGACAGTACTAATGTAGTTGTGTGGTACGGTATTTCAAAAGGATACTTTCAATCGCTGCCAAAAACCATACCAGTTATCGTTTCAGATGGATTTGAAGTAGAATATTCCAGTATAATCTACAAAGGTCCAGCAATAGTACAAGTCTTACCAGGTTCAAAAGTGTTAGTCAGTAATGGAAAAGATGTAGAAGAGATGAGGATAGAAAAACTTACCACTATTGATTCGAGTGAGAAATGTGTAGTAAATATCTATGGAAGCTCTGAAAATGATCACTTTGATGTTTATTGGGACGGTGTTTTTATAGGAAGAACACCAATATACTTTTTTACATCAAACGAGGGAGAACACAGTTTGAGTTTTAAGAATTCCGTTGGAACAGTTGCATCAAAAGTCACAGTTCGACGTGGTATAGTAAATGAATTCCTTTATTCCAATGTAATAAAGAGGGAGTGATTCTATGAGATATCCGAGTTCCATAGTCTACGTCGTACTATTTGTACTACTTATTAGCACATCACTATTTACGACTACGATAAAAGATTTATCACCTTCATCTGCTGAGTACAAAGCAGTTACTTTTCTTGTTGATGCTAAAATTATGGATTTGGATAAGAACGGTAATTTCAAACCGTCTTTGCTTGTCACAAGGTTGGATTTGGCAAAGTACCTGTACAACGTGATCAATTACGTTGATGGAAATAGTGCACAACCAATTCAGGAAAACGATATAAAGAACCTGGAGGCTCGCTTATCAAGCTTAGAAAAGAAATTGACGGGATTAAAGGATATTAGCAACATAAAAAATGATATTAGCGACCTGGAAAAGAGAATAACATCGGCTGAAACAAAGATTACTACCTTACAGAAGGATTTCAATGGTTTGGTGGACTCGATTAATTCGATAAAACAAGAAATTGAGTTGATAAACAAAAACACTGGTGATGCTAAATCACAAGAAAAGATTTCTAATTTAGAAAAAGAATTACAAAGCATAAAAAGCAAGTTAGTTGTATTTAATGAGATACCAAAAATAAGAAATGACATTTCTGAACTTAAAACGCAAATTTATGCTTTAGAAAAGAAAAATGGAATTTTGCCAGAAGACACTGAACAGCTTAAAGATAGACTTAGAACAGTAGAGAACGTAATTAAAGAAATTCAAACACAAATCGACACTATTCAAAATCAAATCAAAAACCTTGTACAACAAAGCTCAGTCTCTTCAGAGAGTTATCTTAAAAACATTGAAAGTAGAATTGCTATATTGGAAAATGATAGTACCCTGTTTAAAAAAAATATGAATACGCTTCAAACAGGAATCCAAGATTTAAGGAAGATGTTAGAAAAACAAGATAGCATTTCAAATGACAGGCTTGAAAAACTTGAGAAAACAACAAGCGACCTGGCTGGTAAGATATCAACTGAAACATCGCAGTTGAATGAAACTTTAAGTCGTGTTCAAGTATTGGAAGGAAGACTCAAAACAATTGAAGGACAGATAAAATTTATAGGATTAGATATTGATTTAACACAATTGGCTACCGAAGTTGCTAACAACTCACAGAGGTTGAATACTTTCAGCCAAAGATTGAAAGATGTAGAAACCAGATTATCACACCTTGAAGAACTTTTAAAGAACATAGAACCAAACGACCTTATAACTTTACTAAACACAGTCTCCAATTTCTATATATTATCCAACAGGTTTGACCAAGTTTCGACAAGAATTTCTAACATGGAAATGAAATTTAATGAAATAGTTGACACTCAGCAGTCTCAAATTTCTATAATAAACGAACTCAAGTCTCAAGTACAAGATTTACAAAAAGTCAACAATAAAGTATCGTTACTTGAGCGAAATCAAAATGAACTTCAGAAAGTTGTGAATGAGGAAAAAACACAATTAGAATCCTTAGAACGAGAACTTCAACTTGCAAAGAGTATAGCTCTGGCAAGTTTATTAATTTCAGTCATCGTAGGTTTTATTGTTATATTAAAGTAGGTGAATTCATGATTGGTTTAGCTCTTCAAGCTGGTGGCGTTAAAGGTTTTTCGCACATTGCAACACTTAAAGTGTTCGAGGAATGCAATTCAAAACCAGATATTATAGCTGGTTCTTCTGCTGGTTCAATAGTGGGAGCTTTGTATGCTTTATACAACGATTCAGAAAAAGTCTACGAAGTCTTCTCAAAAACTGTTCAAAAATTCTTGAAAAATCAAAAAGTCAAACCTGAGCCGATAATGAATTTAGAACTGGTTTTAAAAGAGTCGCTGTACGATGCAGATGAATATTATGTGTTCTTTAAAGAACTCTTTGGAAAGATCAAGTTCTCCCAACTAAGAACTGAGTTGTTGGTTGTAGCATTTGATACTGAAAATCAAAGAAGTATTACAATAGATGAAGGATTCTTAGTGGATGCGGTTTTTGCAAGTTGCACAGTACCTGGTGTCTTTGAATCAATTTATCTATCTGGTTCAAAAATGCTCGATGGTGGTGTACTTTCACCAGTTCCAACGGAAGAATTGAAACAATACGGTGCAGATAAAATCATTGCAAGTATCTTTGAGGAAAAAATGTCAAACTATGAAAGCTACATCGAATTGATGATTGCTATTGACAATATAAAGGAGAAGAAGCTTCTTCAGGATGAGCTGAGATATGCTGATTTCATATTTAGTTATCCTGTAAGTGTAACTTGGAAGGATTTTAACAAAAGTAGAGAAGTATATGAGAACGCATTAATTATAGCAAGGGGGCTTAAGAGTGAGTTTGAAGATTTCCTTAGGCGGTGATTTGATTCAATATCTTGGAGTTTACGGAATTTTAAAAGCACTCGATGACGAAAGTATAGAAAATCTGGAGTTTCATTGTTCAGGCTTTTCTTGTATTCCACTTATTATTTGGAAATCAAACAAACAAATCGCATACAATATTATTTGCAATTTGTGGAATGATGCGTTAAAATTGTTCAAGGAAGTTTCAAAACCATCACTTGAAGATATGTCAAAGAGTATACTTTTGCTTTACAAACTGCAGAAAAAAGTAAACAAAGAAGACTCAAGAAAAAGACTTTCAGAGTTCGTCCAAAAATGGATACCGAGTGTAGATATCACTCAGGAAGATAATATCAAAGTTCACGCTTTCAATATCTCGAATAACGTAGATGAAATTCTAACAGGTAATTCTCAAGAAATTCTAATGAAGGCATTGCCTTACCCCTTTGCTTTCGCCCCAATTGATTCTTATCTTTCTTTAAGCTGGGTCTTTGGAATTCCGCAAGGAGATGTTATAATATATATCGATTGGTTTAAACCTTTTAAACCTCAGAAAGCCACCGACTATCTTCTCATGGCCACCTGTGCAAGAACTTCTAAGATAATTGAGATTACATCAAAAAATGCACAGACAGCACTTAGAGTTGAACTCTCAAACTCAAACGATATAGCATCCATTGTTCAAAAATTTTATATTGTTGGAAAAGAGCTAACCAAGATGAATTTTAATTCTAAAAACTAAGATCGTATATATTTGGAGGGAAGATTATGAAAAAGTTTCTTAGGATTGTTGTTCTTGTAGCGATCGGCATCTTTTTGACTGTTTTACTTACAGCTCAAACAGCAAAAACTTCTCAAACAACTTCTCAGAAAAAGGCAAAAACAATCAGGATTTCAACAGATTATGTAGAACAAAAAGGGGATCAGATTTATTACAAAGGAAAGGTTTTTGCGAATATTGAAGAAGAAAAAACAACGATAAAAACCTCCGAAATGTATGTAAAGAAGGTTGGAGATAAATGGCAAGTTGTTGAGGTACCTGTAAAGGCAGATTTTTCTTTCGATGGTGGCACAGCCGTAGCTGACAAAATGACGTATGACATTGAACAAAGAACAGGGACTTTGATAAATTCAGTTGTTAATATGGTAGATTCTAAAAGTAAAGAAAACATGGCAATAGTTTCTGATACGCTTGATTTTAACTTGGAATCTGATGTCTATACTGGTACTAAAAAGAGCGGTGTTAATATTACAAAAGGCGATATCTTTGTTGTTGCGGAGAGATTTGAATACTATAAGAAATCCGGAGAACTGAGATTATTCGGTTCTGTTGTAATTAACGATACTAAGAATAAGATAAAGATGACTGCATCAGATGCTATAGTATATACCGAAAAGAACGAAGTTAAAGCAAACAATGTCAGTATAGAGATGACCGTGGAATAAATACTAACAAGCATTTATTGGACGGAAAATTACTATAATCAACCAAATAAAATTCTGAAATTGAGGGATTTCTGTGAGAAGGATAATCATTTCTGGACCGACGGGAGCTGGAAAAACAGATGTTGCTGTAAAGCTTGCCAAATATTTACCGATAGAGGTTATATCCATGGATTCAAGACAGATATATAAATACATGGATGTAGGAACTGCCAAACCGGATCCCTATCAATTGTCCTTAGTTAAGCATCACATGATCGATATAATTGAACCAAGTGAATATTTTAATGCCTTTTTGTATCAGAAAATGGCTAAAGAAATAGAGGAAAGTGTCAAGAACAAAGGTAATATCCCTATATATGTTGGTGGAACTGGATTGTACATAGATGCATTAGTGAAAGGCTTTTTTGAAGGTGTATCAAGAGATGAGAACATAAGAAAAGAATTGAGTAAACTTAATGAACAAGAACCAGGCATATTGAGAAGAATGCTTGAAGAATTCGATCCAGAAGCGGCTTCTCGAATTCACCCTCAAGATATTAAAAGAACTATTCGTGCGTTGGAGGTCTATTTAAAAACAGGTAAGAGAATATCGGAGCTTCAAACGCAGAATTTAAATAGTGACTTCATACTAATTGTTTTAAATCCTAAAAGGGAAGAACTATACGAAAAAATCAATCAGCGTGCTGAAAAGATGATTGAACATGGATTGATTGATGAGGTAAAGATGTTAGTTAATAAGTATGGTCGGGCAATTGATTCTTTGAAAACTATAGGGTACAAAGAAATTATAGATTATCTTGATGGGGTTTATAGCCTTGATATGGCAGTTCACCTTATAAAAAGAAATACGCGACACTACGCACGACGCCAGACTATATACCTAAGAAGATTCCAAAATGCCACATGGGTCGAACCTTCCGAAGATTCCATAGATGTTATTCTTCAGATAATTCGAAAGGAATACAAGATTTGAAGAGCTCTTCATGAAAACGATGGCTTAGAATTGAATCTTCAAGAAGAGAAACACAAGAGGTGGAAATCATGGAGTCACTTTACAGAAAATATCGCCCAAGCAAGTTTTCTGAAATAATAGGTCAGGACCATATAAAGAGGCTTCTAAAAAACGCTTTGGAAAAACGAAAAATCAACCATGCTTACATATTTGCAGGGCCACGTGGTACAGGAAAAACAACAACCGCAAGGATTTTGGCGAAGTCTCTTAATTGTGAGAGTAACCAGTTTGGTGAACCTTGTAACGAGTGCTCCTCGTGCAAGGCGATTGATAGCAGTTCTCATCTTGACGTTATAGAACTTGATGCAGCTTCAAATAGAGGTATCGACGAAATTAGAAGAATACGAGACGGTGTGAATTTTACCCCCGTTATGGGTAAGTACAAGGTTTACATTATCGATGAAGTTCATATGTTGACACGCGAAGCTTTCAACGCTTTGTTAAAGACTTTAGAAGAACCACCCGAACATGTTGTATTTATACTTGCAACTACAAATCCAGAGAAAATTCCTCCCACAATTATTTCTCGCTGTCACGTTCTTGAATTTAGAAATATATCAAAAGACGAAATGATGATTAGATTGAAGGAAATCTCAAAAGTAGAAGGATACGATGTAAGTGACGATGCGCTTGAAAAGATAATTAAGAAAGCGTCAGGTGGCATGAGAGATGCGCTTTCTATTTTGGAACAAGTTGTGCGTTATTCTGGAGGAGAGATAACAGGTGAAACAGTTGATGAAGCTTTGGGACTTGTAAGCGACGAGGTAGTCTCTAAATTTCTGAAATCTATCCTTATGGGTGATTTGCCTGAATTTGAGAAAATCTTAGACACTGTGTACTTAGAAAGAGGGGATTTTGATACTTTCCTAAGTCAGGTTGTTGAGAAGGCTATAGAAAGTAAAGATACTCGAGAAATAAAAATAGCATCCGAGATTTACAAAATCCAAAAAGAGCTAAGAAATGCTGAAGAGAAACTTTTAATTAGTAAAGTATTATTCTTTAACTTAGTATTGTCACTGAATACAATAGATGTTTCTCTAATGAATAATAGATTAGAAAAAGGTTCTAACGATGCTAAGAACGAAAACGAAAAAGCTATAGACACTTTAAATTCAACCAAAATTGACAGTAGCATGACAGAAATCTATAGTGAACAAATCTTTGAAAAGAAGGCAACTGAAACGACAAGTACTTTTTCCACAAATTCCATAGACAAAAGTAAAGACTTTTCTAATGTGGTTGAGATGAATCAACCTGAAAGGTTAGTAACTAAGGAAATACTTGAAGAACTCAAACTTAATGGTGATTTATCTATTTTTGTTGGTCTTTCACTTGCACATGTCTACGAGTTAGATAATGTCGTACGAATTGTTTTTGATAAATCAAAACAATTCAGCTATGAGATATTGAAAGAAAAAAGGGAACAGATAGCACTCTTGTACCAAAACAAATCTGGTAAGAAAAGAGATGTTGTAATTGAAATCGCTAATGATGACCATGATCCAGTGTTGGAAAAGTTAAAATTACTTTTCGGAAATTAATTTTGGTAGCATCGGTGTAAAGAGAATACAAGGGGGCGCTGAGTATGCTTGATATATACGATATAATAAACAAGGCTAAAAGTGCACGCGCTACTGATGTTCACATATCTGTGGGTAACCCTCCAATCATCCGAGTTGATGGTTTTTTGACGAAGATGCAAGGCTTCCAACCTGTAACTGCAAGTGAATTAAGAGAAGTGGTTGCAAATTTATTGGCTGAACATGACGTTATGACTGAAGGGAGAGAAATTGATTTTTCCTTTGGATACCAAGATGTAAGGGTTAGGGCTAATCTATATTATGAGCGCGGAAATCCTGCTCTCGCTCTTAGAATAATTACGAAGAAAATTAGAACACTTGAGGAGTTGGGATTGCCCGGAACACTTCGAGAATTCTGTGAAAGGGATACGGGACTGATCATAGTTACCGGACCTACGGGAAGTGGTAAATCGACTACTCTTGCTGCAATGATCGATTATATTAACTCAAAATATGCTTACCACATAATAACAATTGAGGATCCAATTGAATATGTTTTCGAAGATAAGAATTCGCTTATTCACCAAAGAGAAGTAGGAAGAGATACAGAATCTTTTGCTGATGGGTTGAAATATGCGTTGCGACAGGACCCGGATATAATACTTGTTGGTGAAATGAGAGATTTAGAAACTATTTCTTTTGCCCTAACTGCTGCGGAGACTGGTCACTTGGTCTTTGGAACCCTACATACAAACTCGGCTGCAACTGCACCTGAAAGGATAGTTGATGTTTTCCCAGCCCATCAGCAAAAACAAATTTCTTTGCAGCTTGCAAATACGCTTATTGGTATTATTTACCAGCGACTTGTACCAAGAAAAACTGTAGGACTTATGCCAATTGCTGAGATAATGATTGCAAACAGCGCCGTGAAGAACTTAATTAGGGAAGGAAAGATACATCAAATAGAAAGTATAATGCAGACTGCTCAAAAACTTGGTAATGTGCTCTTTGACGATGCCTTGTTGAAAGCGTATTTTGCAAATGAAATTTCAAAGGAGACTGTAATTGGATACTCGCGTAATCCCGAGGAGGTGGCTAAGAAGATAGGATGGACAGGAATTTGATGGAAAACATAAAGATATGGGTTAGAGAAACACTAAATGAACTGGAAAAAAAGTTGACGGAAAATCTTGAACTGAAAGACATGATTAGATTGTCTTCAGAATTCACAAATTTCAAAGAAATAGACGAAAGGATAAGCGAATACTTTAATTTAATAGATGAGAAAGAATTGTGGAGAGAAGAGCCTGGTAGTGAGCAGGAGATAGAAAGAATAGATAAAGAAATAGAGAAGCTATCAAATGAAATATTGGCACTCTTGCTTCCTGAAGATGAATTTAGGGATAGAAATGTATTTCTTGAAATAAGGGCAGGCACAGGTGGTGAGGAAGCTGCGCTTTTTGCAGGTGATTTATTAAGGATGTATTTAAGATATGCTGAGTCAAAAGGGTGGGATACAGAAATACTCGATGAGAGTAAATCTGACCTCGGAGGTTACAAAGAAGTAATTGTTAGAATTAAAGGAAAGAATAGTGGAACATGTATGAAATACGAAAGAGGGGTTCACAGGGTTCAGAGAATCCCAGTAACAGAATCTGGAGGAAGAATACACACTTCAACTGCAACAGTTGCTGTGCTGCCTGAAATAAAAGATGTCGATGTTTTTATAGATCCAAAAGATATAAGAATCGATACTTATAGGGCTTCCGGAGCAGGTGGTCAGTACGTTAACAAGACAGAATCTGCAATTCGAATTACACACATCCCAACAGGGATAGTAGTGACATGTCAATCAGAAAGGTCACAGCATCAGAACAAAGAAAAGGCAATGATGGTTTTAAGGGCAAAACTTTATGAACTCGCACGTAAAGAACAAGAAGAAAAGCTTTCTTCACAAAGAAAGAGTCAGGTTGGAACCGGTGAAAGAAGTGAGAAAATACGAACGTATAATTTCCCGCAGAACAGAGTTACAGATCACAGAATTAATCTCACAATCTACAATCTTCAAGCTGTAATCGACGGAAATCTTGACCTTATAATTCCAAAACTCATGCAGTACGACATAGAAGAACAACTTAAAGAACTTGGCATACTACAAAGTGTGGAGGGATAAGAATGTTACATGTTGTTGATCATCCTTTAATTAAACACAAGCTCACAATAATGAGAAAAAAAGAAACCGGTCCGAAAGAATTTAGGGAATTGCTTAGAGAGATAACACTACTAATAGCTTATGAAGCAACACGCCACATTAAAGTTTTCGAAATGGAAGTTGAAACACCGTTGGAAGTAACAAAAGGTTATTATATTAACGATAAAGACATAGTCATAATACCTATCTTAAGAGCTGGCCTCGGTATGGTTGATGGAATTCTTGAATTACTTCCCAATGCCTCGGTTGGTCACATTGGTATATATAGGGACCCAGAAACTTTGAAACCCGTAGATTATTACTTTAAAACACCAAAACTTCATGATAAAAGTGAAATCTTTCTTCTTGATCCAATGCTTGCTACAGGTGTATCAGCTATTGATGCTATCAATAAAATAAAAAAACTCGGTGGGAAGCAGATTACATTTATCTCTCTTATATCTTCACCCGAAGGTGTGAAAGCTGTCCAAGAAGCTCATCCAAATGTTGATATTTATACCGCATCACTTGATAGACAGTTGAACGATCATGGCTACATTTTACCAGGTCTTGGCGACGCAGGAGATAGGCTTTTCAGAACAAAATAAATTAATCTTGAGACCTGATTTTGCAAAAATTATGTATTCGATACATGTTGGATTTGTTGAGAACCTGGAGGTGTTAAAAGCTTGAGTGAAGGAATAAGCATGAAACAACTTGAAGAAATGAATATGAAAGAACTTTATGAATTAGCAAGGAAATATGATATACCACGATATACGAGTATGAGAAAACAGGATTTAATATTCGAAATCCTTGAAGCAAAAGCAAAGGCTGAAGGTCATTTCTTTGGTGAGGGTGTACTTGAAATAGCACCAGATGGCTACGGCTTCCTGAGGAGCTTGGAAACCATGTTGTCTGGTCCAAAAGACATATATGTTTCTCAGTCCCAAATACGAAAATTTAACCTTAATACAGGTGATATAGTATCTGGGGTAATACGTCCTCCAAAAGAGGGGGAACGTTTTAATGCAATGATTAAAATCGAAGCAATAAATTACAAACCACCGGAACTTGCTAACGAAAGGGTCAATTTTGAAAACTTGACTCCTGACTACCCAAGGGAAAGGTATGTGCTTGAAACAAGATCAGACATATATTCAACAAGACTTATCGACATATTCTCACCGATAGGTAAAGGTCAGCGCGGTATGATCGTTGCTCCACCAAAAGGGGGAAAGACGACGATACTAAAAGAAATTGCAAACGGAATTGCAGAAAATCACCCAGATACAATAAGGATAGTGCTATTGATAGACGAACGCCCGGAAGAAGTAACGGACATAAAAGAATCCGTTGATGCAAAAGTTATAGCCGCACCGTTTGATATGCCATCTGAAAAGCAAATCAGGATTGCTGAACTAACTCTTGAAATGTGTAAGAGACTTGTTGAATACGGTAATCACGTTGTTGTCTTACTCGATAGTCTCACAAGACTTGCGAGAGTCTACAATGTTACAGTTCCACCCAGTGGAAAACTTTTGACCGGTGGTGTTGACCCAGCTGCCCTCCATAAACCTAAACAATTTTTTGGAGCTGCCAGAAATACGCGCGAAGGTGGGAGTTTTACAATAATTGCTACAGCATTGGTTGAAACCGGATCAAAGATGGATGAAGTTATCTTTGAAGAATTCAAAGGAACCGGTAACATGGAACTTGTTTTATCAAGACAACTTGCTAACAAGAGAATCTTCCCGGCAATCAATGTAGCACTTTCCGGTACGAGACGAGAAGAATTACTTATTGAGCAAAATACCTTGAAAAAAGTATGGCTGTTAAGAAGAATGCTCGATTCAATGTCTGAAGAAGATGGTTTAAAGTTGCTTTTGAATAAAATGAGGGATACAAAATCAAATACAGAATTTCTTGCATTAATAGACGCACAAAAGAGTGTTTGACCGAAGTTAAATGGATAAGAGGTGCATGCACAAAGTGAACAGAGCTTTCTATTTAGTGTGTACTGTCTTGTTACTGATTCTCAGTGTCCATTCATTTGGAATGTCTCAAAAAGCTATAGAATATTATTCGGCCGGCGAGCTTTCGTATAAGTCTGGCGATTACGGTACCGCGTTAAGAAATTACGAATTATCGATATCCATGGATCCTGCTATAGAAGGATACGATTCCCAGTTGAAGTTTAAAATGGGGATTTCAGCTTATATGATAGGTGAGTATGACAAAGCAAGAAGCTATCTATCTGGTTATAATAATGACCTTGTCGATGCTCTACTTAATTCAATATCACAACGAAAGCAGCAAGATGAATGGAAAAAGTGGATTTCTCAGTATAAACCTACAGAAATTCCAAGTGGAACAGAAATACCAGTTGAAACTAAGAAAAAGAGTACGAGTTCCTTTCTAATAATACCCTTAGTTTTCATAATAACTTTCTCCTTCCTATTCTTTGCTGAATTCAGGGTCTACAAGCTGAGAAAGAGAGTCATAGAATTACCTGCTAAACCTTCAGAAGAGACTGCCCAATCCGTAAACATTGTTAGTAATGTAAAAGAGGAAGCAATCACTGTATCTGAAGAGCTGCCAGAAGAATGGAATCTTATACCAAAGGATGCAAAGATTGTTGATTTTGAGCAATTACTTAACAGTGAGATTGATGTTTTCAAAGATATATTCGAACAACTTTCAGTTGGCACAGAAACAGATAGTGTTGAGAAATCACAGGTCGAAGAAGGTATTCAAAATAACATCTCAGAAAGTGGTATTGAAATACCTGCTGAAGGAAAGAACGAAGAGTTAATAGAAAATGAAATGGAAAAACTCGTAGAAGATATACTTGGTGAAACCAAGGAGTTGATAGCGGACCTTAGTGAAGAATCTGAGGATATTAAGAAAGAAGAGGGAAGCGAAAACGAAGTTATCTCACAAGTTGAGTTAGAAAGTATGGAATCTGAGATGATTTCCAAACTAAGACTCGTCCGTGAAGAATGGACAGATGCAGACAAGATTGAGGCATCACTATATGAGGAGCTGCAAAAAGATTTTTCAGAATTTGATACAATAGAAAAGATTACTGAAAAAGAAACTAAAATTCTTGTTGAAAAATTAATAATATTAAGGGAAGGATCGGAGGAGCAGAAGAATTGAAAATAATCACATTGTTTTTGTATATAATTGCTTATCTGTATATAATCTTTGAACCACATATCTCTTCGGTAACAACTTTTCTTTTCGGTATCACATCTGTCTTAGTCACAAGCCAGTTCAATTTTTCAAACCTTTCAACAATTATTGACTTTAATACAATTTTTATACTTATAGGTATGATGATTATCATATCTGTTCTAAAAGAAAGAGGAGTCTTTACAGAAATATCCAAGATCATTATAAAACTCAGCAATGGAAATATGTTACGAGCAGTCTTTTTAATAAACATATCTATTTTCTTCTTATCAGGTTTTTTAGATAACGTGACAACGATACTTATATTTATACCGATATTATTCTATATTGCCGATACTATGCAAGTAGATTCGAAACCACTATTAATTAATGCTGTTCTCTTTTCAAATCTTGGTGGGATGACTACAGCAATTGGTGATCCACCAAATATTATTATATATAGTGTTTCTCATCAAAGTTTTGTTTCATTCCTATTACATCTAATGCCCATAGGTATTTTAGTACTTGTTTCTCAGCTGCTGTTGTTGAAACGTAGTCTTAGAGCTAATTCAGTAAACCTTGTTTTCGAAACAAATGATGTTACTGAAGATTTTAAGAACAAAAGATGGAAGCAATATTTTCTCTTTTTTTTAGTAATTGCATGTTTGATGATTTTTCATGAAAAACTTGGTATCGAGCTTGGTATTATTACAATGCTTGGTGGAATGCTGATTCTATTCTTTGAAAACAGAGACGTTCAGTCAATTGTTTTGGATATAGATTGGGATACATTAGTTCTCATAATGGGGCTTTATTTCCTAAACTTCTCGCTCGAGCAGCTTCGATTGTTTGAACCTATAGTTACTATTTTATCGAGAATATCTAACCCTCCAGTCCTTATTCTAATAGTGCTTTGGTCAGCGATTTTTTTGAGTGGTTTCTTTAGTTCGCTTCCCGTTACTCTTTTATATCTTTCGGTTATTCAAAAACTTGTTTCTATGGGACGTCCTACTTCTTTGTATTGGGCGTTAGTGTTAGGTGTTGGTATAGGCGGAAATCTTACCCCAGTTGCATCAATGTGTAATATAGTTGGTAACAATCTTTTGAAAAACTTAAAGAATGAAAAATTAAGTTTCATAGAGTTCACCAAGAACATGTTGAAACCAGTAATAATAAGTGGTATAATCTCAAGTGTTGTTTTGTATATCTTTTCATTGGTATATAATTAAGTTATAACGGAAGGTGAAGGCCTATGAAGTTTGTAGTGGCCGCGGTATTTACACTCGTTCTTTATTTTGTTATAACTGGAAAACTTAACAAAACTATTGCTGCGATGGTTGGCGGCTTGGCTTTGTTAGCTATCAGAACTTTTCCAGAGCCATATGATGGTCTCAAGGAATCAATAGATATTAATACGCTCCTTTTTTTAATAGGAATGATGATTTTTGTTCGAGTCATGGAGACTTCTGGAATATTTGAGTACATTGCTATAAAGACTGTAAAAATTTCTGGAACAAGCATGCCAAAGCTGTTTTTTGCTTTGACATTTGTTGTTGGTTTTGTTTCCGCATTTATTGATAATGTTACAACCGTTCTTATATTTATACCTGTAACTTTTGCAATAAGTGATATACTTAACGTTGATTCGGTACCTTTTGTACTTGGTGAAATATTTGCTTCGAATATTGGTGGTACTATGACTCCAATTGGAGACCCTCCAAACATCCTAATTACATCAGCTGCAAGAATTCCATTCTCAGTTTTTGCAAAGTATATGGTACCCATAAACGTGGTTATATTGTTTGCGGTTGATTTTGCTTTACTAATCATTTTTAAAAGCGAATTTGGAAAATCTTTCAGCAAGGAGTTTTTGGAAGGCCTTGACGAAACTAAGGTTGTAAAAAATCGAAGAAGGTTCATAATATCTGCTCTGTTTATGCTCTTCATTATAGCTCTGTTCTTGCTACAAAAACAGCTCAAATTGGAAAGTTCGATAATCGGTTTAATTGCAGGATTTTTTGGCTTACTATTATTCGAGCCTCATGAAATCACTCCGTTTTTGGAAAAGGTCGAGTGGGAGGTAATCTTTTTCTTCCTCGGATTATTTGTAATCACAGGTGCAATGGAACATGTTGGAATAATGAAGGATATTGCAAACCTTCTCGTTAGGATTTCCTCAGGCTCGATGTTGGTGTTAACTTCCGTAATAGTGTGGGCTTCGGGAATAATCTCGGGATTTGTTGATAACATACCATTCGCAGCAACGATGATACCTGTTATAAAAGGGCTGCCAGTAATCAGCCCACAGTTTACAAACATCACACCATTATGGTATGCACTATCCTTAGGAGTTTGTCTGGGTGGTAACCTTACACCTGTAGGTGCATCCGCAAATGTTGTGGGACTAACACTTTTGAAGAAATACAAAGAAAGAGAAATATCTTTTGGAAATTTCCTGAAGTACGGTTTGGTTGCCGTCATAATAAGTCTTGCAATCTCAAATTTGTATGCCCTATTCTTATTGAAAATCATGTAGATTTAAACACTCAGTTTGGGAGATTAGAGGCTTGTAATGTCCTTTGCAGATTGGAACCAACCAAATACCATAAGAGAAGCGGAACAGATACAGAGGGAGTTATCAAAAAAGCTAATTTTATGCCCGTTTGATTTTTCACAGGCTTCGTTATTTGCAGGTGTAGATGTTAGTTATATTGGAGAAGAAGCTTTAGGAATTGTAGTAGTTATTAACAAGAATTTTGAACTACTTGAAGTTGTTTGGGACAGGCAGTTAGTAACATTCCCATACATTCCAGGATTCCTTGCATTTCGTGAAGCACCCGTGGTTTTAAAATGCTTTGAAAAACTAAAAATTATGCCGGATATAGTTCTCTTTGACGGTCAAGGAATCGCACATCCACGTCGCTTAGGGATTGCAAGCCATGTTGGAGTGATACTTGATATTCCAACAGTAGGTGTTGCAAAGAGTATATTGTACGGACAGTGCAGTAATCCAAAAATGGTTGGTCAAGCAACTGAATTAATGAGTCAAAATGGTGAAAAAATAGGTTACTGTTTGCTATCGAAAACACATACAAAGCCAATAATTATCTCCCCTGGTCATAGAACAGATGTCAATTCTTCCCTCCTGGTTGTAAAAGCTCTCCTAAATGGTTACAAGCTTCCTGAACCTGTTAGGCTTTCACACTATTATTCCCAAAAATTAAAAAAGTAGTTCTAAAAAGCCTTAGAGTTATAAATTCTAAGGAACTTTTAAACTTTCCCCGTTAGAATAATCTGGGAGATACTAATCCTACATTTCATTTAGGAGGTGGGTTATATGAGAAAAAACATAGTGCTCACAGTTTTGTTTATAGTGAACATTCTCATATTTGCTGGAATTCAAACGAACCAGAACACTCTGCTTAGTTACTTTATTCTCGAAAAAACTCCTTTTGAAGTTTCAGGAACTGTAAAGGAAGTAGTTGTAAGCCCGAGAGGATTTGGATACGCACTTCTAACGATTGACTCTGGAGAGTTAAAAGTTCCAACAGTAGGTCAGCTGATTTCACTCTTGAAGAGTGGAACAAAGGTTTCTGTCAAGGGTACAAAAGTAACAGCATTTATACCAATTAGTCTTGAAGCGGACGGTTATAAAGTTATTTTAAAAAAGAGACTACCAGAAGACGCTGAGAAAGTTGAAATTAGCGTAAAAGTTAAGAAAATTGAGATAGGAAGAAATTACGTAAACGTTGTTCTTATAGACGAGCAAGGTAAAGACCTAACAATACCAGCAGGAATTATACCATTTTGGAGAAATCTCAAAGAAGGTGACGAGGCAAAGATAACAGGCTTTAAGAAGACATTTGAGCTGAAAGAAAGTATCACAATAGTTGGTAAGACATATATGCTTCCAGCGAAAAACGTGCTTAGAAAATTGCATTTATAACACAAAACCGAAAATCTATGCCAGATATGAAATACTTCAAATACAGAAGATAGGTGTTGAAGAGCTAAATAAATTAAAAAAAATAACCCTGGCGTATTACCACGCCTGGGTTTGCATTTCAATATCTATTTTACTCTCTACTTCCCAACTCTCTATCAATCATGTAGAGACCCATTGGTGAATCCTGTAATTTCTTAAGTTTTCTTACAATCACATCTGTTTGAGCTTCTTCTTCTACTTGCTCTTTTATAAACCAGGCTAAGAACTGCTCTGTTGGATAGCCTTTTTCCTTCTTGGCGAGTTCGAATATGCTATTTATGCTCTTAGTTATGAACTTCTCATGTTCTAATGTTGCTTCAAGTGCTTCTAAAGGACTCTTCCAAGTGCTCTTTGGTTTCTCAATGGCTGGAAGTTCTACTCTGGCTCCTCTTTCATACAAGTATTCATAAATTTTCATTGCATGACCAAGCTCTTCTCTTGCTTGAACCTTCATCCATTTTGCAAAACCTGGAAGATCAATAGCGTCAAAATAAGTTGCCATTGAGAGATACAGATAGGCTGAGAAGATTTCCTTTCCAACCTGTTCATTAAGTGCTTTAAAAACTTTTTCGCTCATGTATAACCCCTCCTTTTAACTATTATTAAATGTCAAAGTACTTTTTCAATTTCTTCGTAAGGTGGTTCTACTCTGGGATCTTCCGTAACCCAAGCATACAATATTCTATCATTTTCAACAACAAAAACAGCACGTTTTGAGACCGTGTAATTGGCAATTCCTATGAAATCTTCATGTACACCACCGTATTGTTTTGAAACTAATCCGCCAAAGTCCGAAAGAAGCTTAAAATTAATGCGATTTTTCTCTGCAAATGCTTTATTAGCAAATGGAGTATCAACGCTTATTCCAAGCACCGTTGCATTCAGACGGTTGAATTTTGCAATCATGTCCCTAAAGGTACAGAGTTCTTTCTCACATACGCTCGTGAAAGCACCAGGATAAAAGACAAGAACAACCTTTCCATTATTTGATAACCGGACTTTGTTCAATTCGTGATCCACCAATTCAAAGTCAATAGCTTTTGAACCTCTTTCCAACATACTATCATCTCCTTGTATAAAGTTATAACTTTTCTTATATTATACTAAATATAATCTGGTTAGTCAACAGGTATTGCAATAAATAAAAGTGTATTTTCTAACCATGCTGAAAGAATATAAAGAAGAACTGAGATATGTTGAGTTATAACAAAAGTACTAAATATGAACTACGGAATTGTCATTTCATTGTCGAATTCTATAAATAAATCTCAAAGTAACAATTGCAACTTTTCTAAAATATGTGGTATAATACTAACGAACCAAACCAAGGTTCAAGTTATTTCTCATCACATCTTTTTTTTGAAGGGGGGATTTTTGTGAAGAAGTGGTTGGTAGTTTTAGTAAGTCTTTTTGTTGCAGTCTTTGCACTTGCCGCTTTTGATCCTACGGTCTATGTTGAGGCAACTATCGGTGAACCTGACACACTTGATCCACATTTGGCTTATGACACAGCAAGTGGTGAAGTTCTTTACAACGTTTATGAAAACCTTATTGCCTATAAAGGCAGAAGCGTTAGTGAATTTGAGCCAAGGCTTGCAACGGAAGTTCCAACAGTCAAGAACGGACTCATTAAAGACGGCGGGAAGACATATGTATTTCCAATCAGAAAAGACGTAAAGTTCCACAATGGTAATCCGCTGACACCAGAAGATGTTGAATACTCATTCGAACGAGGTCTTCTCTACGACCCAGACGGCGGTCCAATGTGGATGCTTTGGTATGCTATTTTTGGTGTCCACTCAAGAGATGAGGCACTTGAAGAATTTGTTGGAAAGTCCGTTGACGAAATATATGGTAAAAACGGAGAACCAAAATCAGAGTACAAACAAAAACTTATCGATTTCTACAAGCAAGTCGTTGACCCAGGAATAGAAGTTCAAGGTGACAACGTTGTAATCAAACTTAAGAGACCATACGCTCCATTCCTCAATATAATTTCACAAAGCGCACACTGGGCAGCAGTACTTGATAAAGAGACATGTGTAAAGCTTGGTCTCTGGGATGGTAAAGCAGAAACATGGTGGAAATACAAAGATATGCAAAAGGAACAATCACCACTCTATGCATGGGCGATGGGTACCGGTCCATACAAGTTTGTAGAATGGGATAGAAAACAACAAAAAGTTACGCTTGTCGCAAATGAGAACTATTGGAGAAAACCTGCAAAGATCAAGAAGGTTGTAATATGGGGTATAGATGAATGGTCAACAAGAAAAGCAATGCTTGAGAAAGGTGACGCAGATTCTATAGCAGTAGTGCTTGAATACCTCGATCAGCTCAGAGGTAACAAGGATATTCAGATTATCGAAGACATTCCAACACTTTCCGTTACAGTTGTTGGATTCAACTGGTCCATCAACCCACAGAGTAAATACGCCGGAAGTGGAAAGTTCGATGGAAACGGTATACCGCTTGACTTCTTTAATGACGTATATGCAAGAAAAGCAGTTGCTGCTGCAATTAACTATGATGCACTTATAAGAGATGTTCTCAAAGGTTTTGGTAAGAGAATACCAACAGCTCTTCCAGAAGGATTACTTGGATTCTCTCCATCACTTCCACTTTATAAATTCAACGTTCGGGAAGTTCAGAAAAACCTGAAACTTGCATGGAATGGAGAAGTTTTAAAGAAAGGAATCAAATTCAGCGTAGCGTACAACCAAGGTAATACAGCAAGACAAAGAGTTGCTGAAATGATAAAGATGTACATGGAAATGGCAGCACCTGGGAAGGTTAAGATAGATGTGCAACCACTCCAGTGGCCAACATTCCTTGATGCAACAAAACGCGGTGAACTCCCAGTCTTTATACTTGGATGGCTCGCTGACTATCCAGACCCAGATAACTTTATCTTTACATATTACCACAGCGCTGGTGACTACTCAGGAAGACAGGGTGAGAACTTCAGAAAGTTCGTTAGCACGCCAAGAAAAGAACTTGGTGGAAAGAGTCTTGACCAACTTATTGAACAGGCAGCAGCGGAAACAAATCCAGAAGTCAGAGGAAATCTTTACTTCAAGATTCAAAAATTCGTCATTGATAACTGTATAAGCGTTCCAGTTTACCAACCAGTTGGAGTACGTGTACAGAGAACATGGGTCAAAGGTTGGTTCGACAACCCAATGAGACCCGGTATGGACTTCTACACTGTCTACAAACAACAATAATCTTTTGAAGAACGTAATATTTAACGGGTCGTCCAAAATGGACGACCCGTTTTTATTGATGATTGATGATTATCAAAATGTCTGTAGCAAAAAGCTTTTTTTATTACGCAAAAATTATCTTCAAAAATCACTCAGCTATTATTTGTTTGATCATATAATACTTGCCTTCTTACCTTGATAGGTATTTCTTTCAGCCAATCTTTTTTCAATTAAATGAACAATCTCTGCCTTAGTTTTGCCCCAATTTCCGAATATAGTTCCTTCCAAAGGTGGATCAGCAACCAATCTGTGGATGACTATTCTTGGTGAAAGGTTTTCAAGAAAAGTCACTGTGCGTTCTACGTAATTCTCAAGGGTTCCTACTTCGAGTTTTCCTGATTTGTACATCTCTCCAAATATCGAACCATAAACAATGTAAAGTGAATGAATCTTAACACCATCTACATTGAGAGCGGATAATATCTTTGCACCCTCTATAACATCGAGCATATTATCACCAGGTAAATTCAGTATAATATGTGAAACAACTTCAAATCGATACTCTTTTAAAAGATTTACAGCGTATATGTATTCAGCTAAGGTGTGTCCTCTATTTATTTTTACCAACGTGTGATAATTTGCACTCTGTAGACCGATATCAAAAGAAACTTCAATTTTGTAATCCTTACGTATTTTGTCTACCATTTCAAGAATTTCTTTATCTATGCAATCAGGTCTTGTGGCAATATCAAGCTGTACAATATCTTCGTCAATAGCTTCTGTATATATTTTCCTTAGGACATCAGTAGGTGCATACGTATTAGTGTAATTTTGAAAGTACGAAATAAACTTTCTTATACCTTTCTTTCTGTATCTTTCCTTCATCTTTTCAAGTTGCTCTTTGATTGTCAAATTTCCGAAAGTTGTGAATCCACTTCCTGTTTCATCACAAAAGAGACAACCGGGCTTTCCATTTTCTCTATTAGGACACGTGAAACCTGCATTGAGTGGTAACCTCTGGACCTTTTCGCCATATTTTTTTTTCAATTCCACACTCAGTTTCCTGTACCTGTAACCATCTTGGAGAAAGTCGTAAATTTGGATAGCACCTCCTTAACGTCGATAGTTGGAAATTTGCCATCAATGTAAATGAATTTTCCATTGACCATCGTGGCATATACCTTGTCTGTATAGGTATGCAACAGATTCTCAAGAAAATTATCGGCTGGTTGAAGTTGTATATGTTCTTCGTCAAATACGACAAAATCTGCATATTTGCCTACTGCAATCTCTCCACCATCGATTCTAAGCGCTTCGTATCCCAGCTTAGTTATGCTGTCAAACGCTTGGTGAATTGTAAAGTTCTTTGGATTCTTCTGTTTTTGGGTCAATATAGAGACTCGCAAATCGAAAAAGATATTCTGTGAATTATTGCTTGCCGGTCCATCAGTTCCAATTGTAATTTTCAAATTCTTAGTGATCGTGTCCATAATTGGGGGAATTCCATTTCCAAGTTTCATATTGCTAACCGTGTTTATTGATATATACGAATCTTTCAAGAGTTCAAGGTCATCACTCTTAAGTTGAGTGCAATGAACGGGAATGAAATGTACTTTATCAAACCCAAGCTCAATAATCTCTTTCGGTGTGTATCTTTCGTATTCCCAGAAATTCTCAAAAAAGTGCATAGTAACAACCATATCATTTGATTTAGCAACATCTAATACCTTTGAAAGATATTGTTTTGAACAACTGTACGGTGCATGTGGTCCAAGACCTACAAATATTCTCTCATCATACCCATGCCATTTCTCAAAAAGTCTTATATTTTCCTCTAACCTACCGTTATCATCTCCATTTTTGTCAACAAGCCCTCGTGTTAGAAGCGCTTTCATTCCGAAATCAGCAACAGCCTTGGCGACCATATCTTCGTGGAAATACATGTCGCAGAAAGCAACGATACCATGCGATGCCATTTCCATCATTGAAACAAGAGCACCATAATATGCAGCTTCTGGGGAAATCCTATCTTCAGCAGGGAGTATTCTATTAAAAAGCCAGTCGTTGAAGGATAAGTCTTCTGCATAACCTCTCAGAAGTGACATTGCAACATGTGTGTGTGTATTAACAAAGCCAGGAGTTATTATCTTACCACTTAGATCAATTACTTCCTCGTTTTCCTTAGGTCTAATATCCTTGCATATTTCCTTTATTTTTCCACTTTCTATACGCATATCATTTTTTTCCAGCTTGTAGTTCAAGAAAACCTTTGCATTTTTCAATACCATCAAAAGACAACCCTTTCAGCATCAATCCATAAGTGTTCTATATCGTAAAATTCTCTGGCGGTCTTAGTGAAGATGTGCACTACAATATCACCTGCATCAATTAATAACCAATCATATCCTTCACCCTGGTCAAAATATATTATTTCTTTACCCTTCTCATTGAAAAAATCAACAATATCGTCGCGCAAACTTTTCATATGAATGTTACTATTTGCAGTACAAATAATAAAATAATCAGTTAAAAGCCTTGTCTTACTCATATCTAAGATGACGGGCTCGATTACTTCCTTTTTTTCGAGTAAAGCCATTAACTCTTTGAGTAAAAGTAAGTCTCTTGTTACTTTATTCTTTTCCAACACCTATGCACCTCCTAATTTCAGTTCTTCATTTACTTTTCCGCTTATCAGATAGTCCCTTATGTATCCTACAAGGTAAAAAGAGCCTGTTGCAAAGCGAAGATCACAATCTGTACTCTTTAGCATGTTTACTGCATTTATTATATCTGGTTCGAGTATGACTTGCTTACAGTATCGTTTAGCTATCTCAAACGTCTGTTCGATTTTTACAGCTCTCTTTGATGGTGGTCGAGTAATTATTATAGTATCAAATTTCGGAGCAATCGCTTTTAAAACAGCATCTTTATCCTTGTCGTCTACTATACCAAACACAGCGGCTCTTTTCTTTCCAGAAAAGTATAAATCAATATTTTTGGCAAAATTCTCTGCGGCCTGAGGATTGTGTGAACCATCAAGAATAATACCATCTACCATTTCAAATCGTCCAGGTATGAACGCGTTTTCAAAGGCATTCTTAACATTTTCCTCATTAAGTTTATTCGTTAATTCATATGCCTTTAAAGCAACACCTATATTATAAAGTTGGTGTGTACCATTGAGCTTGACTTTAATATTCTTTATAGTCGACTCACCATAATAATTGTATATGTTTTCATTAAAGGCGTAACTGACAGGTTCAACAGTAAAGTCTTTTCCAAATTCATACACTTTTGCATTAAATCTTTTAGCTATATCTCTTATCACTTCACTTGCCGAAATGGGCATTAGACCCAAAACAACGGGTCTATTTTCTTTTATTATTCCAGCCTTTTCAAATGCAATTTCCTCTATAGAATTGCCAAGGACGTTTGCGTGCTCCAATGAGACTGTCGTAATTACTGAAACTTCAGGAATGATAACATTTGTCGAGTCAAATCTGCCACCCAATCCAACTTCAACGCTCCCATAGTCTACTTTAAGAGAGTTCGTAATATAGAAGTACATTGCTGTCATGTATTCAAAAAAGCTTGGAGCAAATTCTTCTCCAAGTCTATCCATGTCTTCTGCAATTTTCTTAACTTGTAGTGCAGCTTCAACAAACTTTTCCTCTGATATATTTTGCGTATTGTAGTGAAAGCGTTCAAGAATTGTAGACAGATGTGGGGAGTAGAAACCAGTAACAGAATATCCATGACTGTATGTTAAGTATTCCAAAAACGTTGTTACACTACCTTTTCCGTTAGAACCGGTTATGTGAAAATACTTAGCTCCAGAATGAGGATTACCCATTCTGGAGAGTAAACCTTCAATCCTAAAAAGCCCAAGTTTCATAGTGTTATATGGCCTGGTAAAGTACAAGTATTTCAGGATTTCAAGAAAGTTCATCCGTGAACCTCCAAATCGGATATTATTTGCTCGATTCTACCTATCTGTTCTAAGAATGTTCGTTGTTTTTCTATTGTTTCCTCAACAATATCTTCCGGAGCGTTTTTCAGGAAATTTTCATCCTCAAGTTTCTTGGCAAATTTTTCGAGATCTGTTCTTAATTTCTCAACTTTCTTCTTAAGTCTTTGGACTTCTGAAGATACATCGATCAATGTGCCAAGTGATACATAGGCTTCAACAGCAAGGGAAACATATGCGGTTGCGCAAAGTTGTGGTCGTGCATTAACAAATTCAACATTTGATACATTTCCAAGGAATTTAACATAGTCTTGTTCTTCGTCATTTAACTTACCTTTGATATATATATCAACTTTTGTTGACTGAGGTACGTTAACTTCTGCTCTGACATTTCTAATACCTCTAATAATTGACATGAGCTCTTCAAATCTTTTTTCTGACACTTCATCGAGAAAAACATCCTTTACTTTGGGCCATTCAGCAATTACAATCGATTCGCCGGCTGTTGGAAGCTTTGTCCAGAGTTCTTCCGTTAAGAATGGCATGAATGGATGCAGTAGTCTCAAACTCATATCGAGTACGTATACAAGGACGTTCTGTACAATTTTTCTATCATCGGACTTTAGCCTATTCTTTACAGCTTCTATATACCAATCACAAAGTTCATCCCAGAAGAAGTTGTAGATCTCTCCAGCAGCTATATTAAAGTCGTAACCATCGAGTGCTTCTGTGACCTTTCTAATAGTTTTTTGTAGTCTTGAAAGTATCCATTTATCGGTAAGTTTTAAGTCTTCTTTTTTAATTTCTATCTCCTCGAAATCTTCGAGATTCATGAGGACGAACCTGGTGGCGTTCCATATCTTGTTAGCAAACTTTTTGTATGTATCAAAGAATCTCACGTCAAGTTTCAAATCTCTTCCTTGGGCTGCAAGCATTGCCAGAGTGAATCTCATCGGATCGGCACCATATTCATCGATAACTTCAAGTGGATCGATACCATTTCCCAGTGATTTACTCATCTTTCTACCGAACTTATCTCTGACGAGCTGATGTATGTAAACTTCACTAAACGGTTTATCTTTCATAAATTCATAGCCTGACATTATCATTCTCGCAACCCAGAAGAAGATAATATCAAAACCAGTGACCAAAACATCTGTTGGATAGTAACGTTTCAAATCATCTGTTTCTTCAGGCCATCCCATTGTACTAAATGGCCATAGTGCTGAACTGAACCAAGTATCGAGTACATCCTCATCTTGCTTCAAATTAGTGCTACCACATTTTTCACAAACTTTTGGTTCATCTTCCGAAACATTGTAATGTCCGCAATCTTGACATTGCCATACAGGTATTCTGTGTCCCCACCAGAGTTGTCTACTTATACACCAATCTCTGATTTCGTACATCCAGTTAAGATAAACCTTTTTCCATCTTTCCGGAACAAATCTTACTTCACCATTCTCAACAGCTTCAATAGCTCTCTTAGCCAATGGCTTCATGCTAACGAACCACTGATCCATCAATCTTGGTTCAACAATCGTATCACATCGGTAACATCTACCAACCGAGTGTTTCAATTTTTCTATCTTGACCAGATAACCTTGAGCTTCAAGTTCTTCTACAACTGCCTTCCTTGCTTCTTCTGCTTTTAACCCCTTGAACTTTCCTCCGTTTTCGTTGATTACAATATTCTCATCGAATATTTCAACAAAAGTCAGTCCATGTCTTTGACCTATAAGATAATCGTTAGGATCGTGTGCCGGAGTTACTTTAAGCGCACCAGTTCCAAACGATGGATCAACATAATTATCTGCTATTACAGGTATTTCTCTACCAACTAATGGCAATATGGCTGTTTTACCAACATATTTCTTATACCTTTCATCGCTTGGATGAACTGCTACAGCGGTATCTCCTAACATCGTCTCTGGTCGAGTAGTAGCGATTATCAGATAATCGTCTTCACCTTTAATTGGATACTTAATGTGATAAAGTGCGCCCTCTTCTTCATGATAATCTACTTCTTCGTCAGAGAGCACAGTTCCACACCTGTGACACCAATTAACTATATATTTTCCTTTGTATATAAGACCGTTTTTGTAAAGCTCAACAAAGACTTTTCGAACAGCTTTTGAAAGTCCTTCATCAAGTGTAAACCTTTCTCTTGTCCAATCTACAGAAGCACCTATTGACATAATTTGTTTCTTGATCTCGTTTCTATATTTATTTGCCCAGTCCCAAACAATCTCAAGAAATTCATCTCTTGTATAATCATGCTTACTCTTTCCCTGAGTTGCCAGATACCTTTCGACTGCAGTTTGCGTTGCTATACCTGCATGGTCCTCACCAGGAAGCCACAAAACATCAAAGCCTTGCATTCTCTTGTACCTACTTAGGATATCCTGGATGGTTATATTCAATGCATGTCCCATATGGATTCTACCAGTAATATTTGGCGGTGGAATAACGATAGAATACTTCGGCCCCGCACCCTTGGGTGTAAAGTACTTCTTTTCAAGCCAATGTTTATACCATCTCATCTCCATATCTTTTGGGTCGTACCGCGTACCTATTTCCATCTCACGCACCTCCAATAGTTGTTATATCTATCTCACAATCGATTTGTATTCTTTCGGAACCATATGTGAGGAGTAAGTAATGTAAGGAATCTTTTATTCTATTGGAAATCCTCTTTAACTCATTCTCAGCTACACCGTGCACTACTATACAAAAATCATTGCTGCCAACTTTGCAAACAAAGTCCTTAGGGATTCTCACACTATGCTTAATAACGGATGATACCCTTGAAAGTACGAAATTTCGAACATCTTCGCTTTCTGAATTGAACTTAAGCTTTATATGCAATATATGGAAGACTTCAGCACTATTTTTAAGTTCATTCATAACATGTTGCGCAAATTCTTGGTTTGGTAACCGAGTTATCGGATCTACCCATTCGCCAGTTACGATTTTATCAAAATATGGCATCAAAATCCCCCTTTATACCATTTTACAGTATTTTATCACAAAACACGTGTTGTGAGAATATCCAGAATATGATAAAATATTTCGCAAGGCAAATGGTTCGTTTCACTAACAATTAGACAAAGATAGATAAATATTATGGAGGCTGATACTGTGTTGATGAGATCCCTGATGGCTGTGATTTCAGTTTTTTCTCATTTCTTTTTAGACTTTTACGTGTCCTTTTTCAATCCACTTGGACCGTTTTTGATAGAGAAATTTCACATTGAAATCAAGACCTTCACATCTTTTCTTTCTCTTTCAGCAGCAACTTCGAGCTTGCTCCAGGTATTCTTTGGATTCTTCTTTGATAGAGTGAGATATACCAAGTGGTTGTTAATTACGATGTATGTTCTTGAAGCTACTGGAATTACTTTAATTGGTCTTTCCACAAACTTTTGGATGTTAATTGCTTCTATATTTATCGTCAGAATAGCAAATTCCGCATTTCATCCGCTTGGTGCATCAATGGCAGGAGAAGTTGGTGGTCGAAGTGTTGCGTTCTTTTCAATAGCTGGCACCTTAGGAGCGGCGTTAGGACCTGTTTTTATATCATTGTACGTTTCGCGTTTTAGTATTAATTCGTTTTGGTTGGTTGCCTTACCATCGATAATTTTTGCAGCACTGATGATAAATGTAAACTTTCCTGACAGGATTACTCACAAAGAAAAGTTCTCTTTTAAAGAAGTGTACACTTTACTTCCTATTCTGTTTGTTGTTACCGTTAGAAGCTTTATGATGTCTGTTGTTCATGCTTACACACCAATTTATGTAACGACAATCTGTGGTCATTCGTTATCTGTTTCCGGGATGTTGATAACCTCTGGCATGATTGCAGGAGTTTTTGCAAACTACGTTGGTATTTTACTAATGGAGAAGATAGGAGCCAAAAAACAAGATTTAGTCGCTTTCTTTGGTATGGCAATTAGCATCTTCTCGCTTTTAAATGTAAAAAGTATTATAGGAATCTTTATTTCTTTTATATTTTTTGATTTTTGTGGTTTCTTATTGATGTCGGCTAATGTTGTTCAGGCTCAAAAGATCCTTCCAAACAGGAAAGCACTTGCATCATCTGTTGCGATGGGTTTTGCTTGGTCAATTGGAGATTTCATTGCTACATGGTATAACTCGATCTTTGGTAATAATGTTTCGCTTTCGCTAACATTAGCGATACCTGTAGGTTTAATCTCTGCAATTTACTTTGGAGTTGTTCAAAAATTCGATACAAAATGATACAATACTAAGAGAAATACAATTGGGAGGAATTGGTTATGAGTGACAAAGAAAGAATTAATAACAATCTAAATGCTCAGGAAATCTTCACGGTATATATAGAAAGATATGCCTACGGTGGTTACGGTATTGGTAAACTGCCTGGTGGAAAGCTCGTTTTTATCGAAGGGACGTATCCTGGTGACCTTGTTGAAGCGACAATTATCCAGGAAAAATCTGATGTTGCATTTGCAAAGCTCAATGCTCTTCTTGAAAAATCACAATATAGAAGAACACCAAAATGCAAGTACTATGGTGTATGTGGTGGCTGTCAAATGATGGATGTTAAATATGACAGTCAGCTCGAATTGAAAACACAAATGGTCAAAGAGCAACTAAAAAGGATAGCAAAAATAGATATTGAAGTTAGTCCAACAATTCCGAGTGACTTGGAATTTGGGTATAGAAATAAAATGGAATTCGCTTTTTCATACAACAACGGTGTTGTTCTTGGACTAAAAATGCGTAATAGCAACAGAATTGTTCCCATAAGTGAATGTCCCATTTCACCAACTTCGTTCAACAAAGCCCTTGAAGTGGTACCTGAGATTTTAGAGATGAGCAAAGCACGAATATACAATCCAAAAACAAAAACAGGTACATTAAAGCACCTTGTTATGCGCTATTCTCATTCAAACAATCAAACTATGGCTATTTTTGTGACAAAAACAGAGCGTTTTGAAGAAGCAAAATTCATCCGTGCTGAACTTCTGAAGAAGGAACCTCAGATTAATTCTATAATTCATGTAATGAATTCTTCGGATAGTGTGGTGCTCAGGGGGCCGTATAAGACATTGTATGGTTCAGGTGTGCTCAATGTAGAGATGGATTATGAAAAGTTCCAAATACCACCAACCGCATTCTTTCAGAATAACTACCACGTGGCATCAAAGATGGTTGAGTATGTAACAAAGCAACTCGATTTAAAAGGGTCAGAACGAGTACTCGATTTATATGCTGGTATTGGTACATTTACAATGCGTTTGGCTATGCTGAGCAAGTATGTTACAGCTGTTGAAAGTTCGCACATATCTGTAAAAGCAGGAAGGGCGAATGCGAATATAAATAATTTGAGAAACCTTAGGTTTGAGGAAGCTGATGTTGAATATTTCATAAAGTCATTTACCGAAAGGGCTGATATTATCGTCCTTGATCCGCCAAGAGGCGGTGCTGGAAAAGGTGTTTGTGAGGAGATAATACGGATAAGTCCTGAGAAAATTGCGTATATCTCTTGTGATCCGTCAACACTTGCAAGAGACCTTGCTATATTAAATGAAAAGTACAAGATAGTTGCTGTTCAACCTTTCGATATGTTCCCGCAGACTTATCACGTAGAAACAGTTGTATTAATGGAACGAGTGGATAAGTAAATGTATTCAGTGGAAACTAAAAGCGTCGCATTAATGCGACGCTTTGAAATTTAAATCTTCTTAGCTTCTCAGATTCTCTGCATCAATTTTAGTACACCGTATATAATAGCTTGAGGAGATGGTGGACAACCAGGTATGTATAAATCAACAGGTAATATCTTATCTAATCTCTCAACGGCATATTTATCTTTAAAAATCCCTCCATCGTACGCACAAGCGCCCACAGCAATAACTAATCTTGGTTCTGGCATCGCGTAATATGTCCTAAGCAATGCATCTTTAATATTCAACGGTACAGGTCCTGTAACTACTATGCCATCTGCATGTCTTGGTGATGCAGCAAAAGTAATACCATACCTTGATATTGCATAGAAATTATTCGTTGTTGCTGATAATTCGAGCATACATGCATTGCATGAACCCGTGTCAACAGATCGAAGAACCAAGGAACGGTTAAATTTTTTATATATTTTCTCTCTCGATTCTTCACCTAATTGACCGAATTCAGCCATCTTGTAATCATGCGTATTGACAAGTGCGCCGTATTCGCATGTAGATAAGCAGTTACCACAAAAGATACATCCTTTGTTGTCAATAAAAATTTTTTTGTCCATAACTGAGATTGCATTGATAGGACACATGTCAATACACTTTTTGCAGAGTGTACATTTGTTTTCGTCAACTTCTATCCTCCCGTAAGAAAACTTGTTAAAATAAATAGGATCTTTTATAGTTTCACTGCCATACTTAATTCTGTCCTTCAGTATACCCATAGTTATCCCTACCTATCATTCTCAGAATAAGACATGTTGAAACTCTTATTGCAAAGCGGAAAATCAGGAACTATCTCACCAAGCACTGCATATGTAAGACCATTCCAATTTGTAAATGAAGGAGTTTTAAAGTATATTCTATCAAATTTATTATCTTTTCCTGTCCTGACATACACAAGAAGTTCTCCTTTTACAGTCTCCACAGAGATAAAAGCTTCCTTATTCTCCGGTAAATTTATATTGATTTTTCTTTTATTTACATGCTTGATTTGACTACTTAAATTAAAAGCTTCTCGAATTTCGGCAATCTTTAATTTATACCTTTCAAACACTCCACCAATTGTTTCAACATTAATGCTCTTTTTGATTTCACCATACATTTCGTATGGGAAACTGTGCCTTACGTCGTATCTAATCCTAGAGGCTCTACCTACTACACCGGTCAATATTAGTTTTTCCGCAATTTCGTTATCAACGACACCCGTAATCTCAACCCTATCAAGGAATGGCACGGAATTCATGGTCATATCAACAATGCCTTCAAATCTATTATTAACACTCTTTATGGTTTCGAGTATTGCGGACAGCTTCTCAGGCGTTATGGCAATATTTATGCCCCCAGGTACGATGCTATTTCTTAGAAGTCTGTTTCCTGATATCTTTTCACATAACTGATGTATCTGCTCTGAGAGATAGCTATATTTCTTTGCAGGATAACTGTATCCAACATCTACACATATTCCTGCAATGTCGTCCAGAAAGTTATATATTCGTTCAAGCTCTAAAAGTATTGTTCTTACAATCTTTGCTTCTCTTGTTACTTCTATTCCAAGTATCTTTTCAACCAAGAGTGCGTAGGCTTCGTTGTATGCAACTGAAGATTCTCCGGCGATTCTTTCGAAAACTAAATTCAAATTCTCTGCAATAACATTCTTGCAGAGGTTTTCAACACCTCTATGTTTGTACATAAGTCGTATTTCTAAATTCTTTATATCTTCACCTATTACACTAAATCTAAAATGACCTGGTTCAATTATGCCTGCGTGTACTGGTCCAACTGGTATTTGATGAGCACCGTCAACTCTAATTTCTTTGAATCTATATTCTGGAATTTCATATTTTGCACTTACTTTTTCCTTAAATTTGAAATTTTTTCTTAATGGATAAACATTTGCTTGCCAAATTTCATGCTTAACAAGATTTCTATTATCACTGCTACCGTGTATACTTAACCTAAATAAATCGACAATCTCTCTCTCGAATAAACTGGCTTGATGAATTATACTTTCAAGTGAGATTACTTCATTACCTGTAGTGTATCTTAAAATTACGTAATAGCCATTTCTTCTGTTAGACAAAACGATATTTATTGTGAAACCATCATGATTCTCAACACAAAACTGTGCAACAAAATGCAACTTGTATTTACTAATCATATCGGAAACTACGTCTATTACAGATGATTTATCTAAGGTTACGTATATTTCATTCGTATTTTTTACTTCATACACAAACTCTTGTTCTAACTCCTTTATCATTTCATTGAATCTCATACCATCACATCCTTAAAACCCTATTATTCTTGCAGATTTACCGATTATGTTGTACATAACTGTATTAAAGAATGCCGAAATAAATACAATAAATATCATAGCAATTATTAGGGCTAGTACATTGTTTTTTTTCATTGTCGAGTTTTGTAAAATTGGCTTCATACTCCTCTGTTGGTTTTGAAAAAAATAATTTTCATGAAAGAAATCAAAAAACCTGCAAAAACTAAAAGAATACACAAAATATAAAGAAATACAGAGATATAGTGACCGCTTTTAACACCAGAAATTGGAATAAAGTACTCACTAAAGAAAGAAGCAAATGGTGGGGAACTTGTTATAACAAGCATGCCGACAATTAAGAAAAACTTATTTAGAGGCATAGATTTAATTAGATAATGCACCTTGTCTATTCTCTTTGTCTTGTGTTTTTCCAATATGTTGCCAGCAGTCAAGAATAGAAGTGTTTTTCCAAAAGCATGTATAATTGAGTGAAGAATTGCACCAAAAACTCCAAAATATCCGCCAAATCCAATACCAAGAGATATTATTCCTATATTTTCTACCGATGAAAATGCCAATAGTCTCTTATAATTGTTCTGCTTCAGAATACTGAAACTTGAAATGACCAATGAAATAATACCAAAAATTGTAAACAATCTATTAAATTCACTCAGTTCTCCCACAACTTTTATGATTGTATAAAATCTAATAACTACATACAATGCAAGATTTAGAAGTATTCCTGACATCATAGCGCTAATCGGTGATGGGGCTTCACTGTGTCCATCCGAAAGCCACGTATGCATTGGTGCTAAACCTGCTTTTGTTCCAATTCCCACAAGAATCAATGCAAAAACTATTTTTACTATTCTTATGCCAAAAGGAGAATAATGTTCCGAAAGATATGTCCAGTTTAATGTTTCTAAAGTAACGTTAATACCAGCTGAATAGATAAGAAGAATAATTCCTATAAGCCCAATGGTTATACCAAGAGAACACAGTATAATATATTTCCAAGCAGCTTCTATAGCAAGCTCATCGCCATTAAATCCTATCAAAAAAGCTGTAGCTAAGGTCGTTGCTTCAAGTGCGATCCACATCATCATCACATTATTGCTAAATGCTAGTAGATACATTGAAAAAACAAATAAATTAAATAGTGCATAAAACATCTTAGCTTTTCTTATGGACATAATATTGTGATCCAGCTCATTCAATAGAAATTATAAACAGCTGGACGGATGAATAAGCATCTATTAAAAAAATGTTGTTAGCGTAAAGTATAAAACTTGTTGATGACACTTTCAATATGAGCAAGCTACTGAGAAAGAAGGTAAATACCGAAACAACGATATTTGTAATGGCTGTTATTTTCATATTTTGCATTATTAAAGAAGTTACAGTCGAGACAATAATACTTCCAAGAACCAGTGCAGTCTCCATAAAATCACCCACTATTCCTTTAAATTTGATAGGTAATCTGTATTTATAGAGTCAAATGATTTATTTATGCGGAATATCATAACTCCCATTATTAAGGAAAGGATTAACAATTCCAAAAGCATCCCAAATTCTATTGCTAAAGTCATTTGGACAGTCGATAATTCAATCAAAACAATACCATTCTCAATAGTCAAGAATCCTATCATTTGATTTATTGCTTTCTTCCCGCTTATAAGCACAAATACCCCCAATAAAATAAGCACCAAACCTGTTTTAATCAAATCCTGCTCAACATTCTTAAGAAGCATCAGTACTACAACCACGGACATTTCAGAAAACATATATGACCAATATCCATTAATTATCATATTTATCTCCCTGGATGTTTTTAGAACGCTAATTGCTTTGTTTATAATTATTGGAATGATTATCGCTTTGATTATTATTGTCAATATTCCAAGTATGTGATAATGTGTTTCAGCTGTTTCAAAACCTGAGTAAAAACATACAAGCGATATCGAGAGTGATTGAATAGCGAAGGCGGTGTTCATAAGTTTCAATTTTCTAAAACCAGACATTACAATAGTGGAAAGAAGAATCAAGGTTATGAACACATTGAATAAGCTTACATTCATATTCATCGCTCCTCACCCATTAAAGTAAAGAACTGCCACGGAAATTAATGATAAGGCAAACGAGGCTGCTATAAACTCTGGAACCTTGAAGAGCCTCAGTTTTGCCATTGTTGTTTCAACTACTGAAATAACAAAAAGTATGACCAACATTTTTATTATCTAAAGAACAAGAGATAAAACAATAGATGAAATTGTGATTGAATTTGCAATTCCAAAAGGGATAAATAGATTGGCAAGCAACGTTGCAAAGACTGTAAATTTAATTGATGAGGCAAGTTCAATAAATGCTAAATTTTTTCCAGATACGTCTAATATCATTGCTTCATGAATCATTGTGAGTTCCAAATGTGTTTCAGGATTATCAACAGGCATCCTTGCATTCTCTGCCAAAATAAGGAATGAAAATGCTGCCAAAGCCAGAAAATGTGAGATTGAAAAATTCTTATTACTCAGCTCATAACTCATTCTAAAAAGATTTAAAGTATTTGATTCAAAATGCAAAACACTAAGAACAAGTAACATAACAGGTTCGACAAATAAAGGAATGAAGCCTTCTCTACTGCTCCCCATACCTCCAAAAGTACTTGCTGCATCAAGTCCTATAAGCATTGTGATAACCTTTATAACTGAAATCATAAATATCAGTATGAATATATTGTCAAAATTGATTGTATTACTTGTCTAAAACGTGGGAATCAAAAAAGTAACTGTAATTGCAAATACCAATGCAATTGATGGACCATACATTGATACAAAAGAACTACTGGAAGAGATAACCATTCCTTTAGAAAACAACCGTTTAAGATCGTAATACGGCTGCATAATTGAAGAACCCTTGTAACCTCTAATAAAGGCCTTCATCCTTTTCAGTATGCCTACAAACAGTGGTGTTACAAGTATCAAGAAAATACTCTGCAAAGCAATCAAAACGTATCTCATCAGACTCACCACCTAAGTTAAGCTAAACCACAACAAATGATACAAACAGTGCCAAAATTAACGCAGTTAGTATGTGTAGAATATATACCTGAATTTTTCCATAGTGTATTTTAACAATCTTCAATGCAATAAAATCCACGATTTTGTTCATTGGTATATAAACGTTTTCATAGAATATGTCATGCAAGCTTGTTTTAAGGAAAATTGAATCCGTTTTGCTAACATGCTTCTTATATCCAGCCGCTTCTCTAAAGTATCTTGAAGCAGGTTGTGAAAAACCATCACCTGAATATTGCATATAAGGTTTCACAGCATTCAACCCACAACCCCACGTTTCGTGCCTTTCAACTTTATTTGTCTTACTAATTGACACCAAAACTATGTTTAGAACAAATATCGCTAGTGAAATATATATAACATCGGTGTTTATGAATACTGTATCAGAACGGTTCAAATCCAGTAAGTCCGCTGATATGTTGGATATAACCTTAATTACGTAAGGTGAGAAAACACCTAAGACAACCGTATAGACAGATAAAATTCCCATACCTATATCCATAGTAGCTGGCACTTTATGAACATTCCGCGCTTTCTCGCTTCTCGGCTCACCTAAGAATACTATTCCAAAATACTTTGTAGCTGTGTATACTGCTCCTGAAGATGTCAGCGCAAGTACTGCTAAGCATACTGTAATAAACGTAGAAACATTTCTATTTGGAACTAAACTCATCGATTTTAGAAAACTTGTAAAGATTAAACTTTCACTTGCAAATCCATTAAATGGAGGTATGGCGGAGATAGATGCCATGCCTATAAATGCAAATACTGTTGTGTATTTAAGTGTTTTGTGTAATCCACCGAGTTCGTTCATATTCTTTGTAGATGTTGCAAATAGTACACTACCAGCACTGGAGAATAACAAACTCTTAAAAACGCTGTGGTTTAGAACATGAAATAGAGCTGCGCTCATTGCAAGCATTGATGTTTGATATATATTCTGAGAAACCAAAATCATTGCAAGGGCAATTGCTGAAAAGATAATTCCAATATTCTCAGCACTTGCATAAGCCAACAATGATTTTATATCCTTCTGAAAGACCGCATTCAGTATTGAAATAACTGCAGTTAAAACCTCAATTAACAACAAAACTATTCCATTTGCCATATTGTAGTTTCTTACAATAATGAAGTTAACTAATATGAAACCGTAAATAGCAACTTTTAGCATAACACCTGACATTAATGCTGATATGTTAGATGGCGCAGCTGGGTGTGCCTTTGGAAGCCATGCATGTAGTGGAAGCAAGCCTGCTTTTGCTCCGAAACCGATTATAGAGAGGTAAAATATTAAGGTTGCTTGGTTTGGCATGAGATTAACATTTTTCATATCATTAAAGTATACCTCTCCAGTGTACTTGTACAAGAGTGCAAACATAAACATCAATGTTAGACCACTTATATGTGTCATTATGAAATAGAATATGCCTGTTTGAACTGTAACTGACTTTTTATATTCAAAAATCACAAGAAAAAATGAAGAAATAGACATTATTTTCCAAAATACCATGAATGAAATCATGTTGTTTGAAAAAACTGTCATAATCATTGAAACAAAAAAAGTAATGGTGAAAAACCAAAAATACTTCAGCGAATATTCCTTTGCGTATTCCCTCATATAACCTAAAGAGTATATAAAGATTGGAACAAAAACGGATGTGATTATGAATTCAAAAAAGTATGATAGAGAACTGCTATGAAAATTTAAAAAGTCAAAGAATAACTCCATATAAGAATCACCTCAGACGTTATCATTATAATTCAAGAAACCCCGAACTTTATTGATTTCTTAATCAAATTACAGTCAACAGTGTCTTTGAAATATCAGCTATCACATAAATGAACAACTTTTCAATATTGTCGGTAATATATAGTGTTATAATATTACATGAATTAATTTGATATGGGAAGAAGTCTCACGAAGCATACAAATGAAATTGTTAGCAGAGCATTCAATGACTTACATAGTCAATATTTTAAGTGTAATAGACAGTCTAAACTTGATTTTGTCAGTTTTTGGAGAAATCATGGGAAAGTGCGTGGAAATAGTACAAGAGAATATGTCGAATCTGAGTCTCTGTAGCATATGGGATTGCAGAGATTGATACTTAAAATGAGCTTCATATAGATAGATTAATTAATGAAGTAGATTTCTTTATGTATAAGAAAAAGAGGGAAATGAAAGGGAGTTAAAAATAATAGTTGAATTAATGACATAAATGTTGTTCTATTTTAGACTTGATATAAATTATCTACCATGTTAAAATATAATCGAACATATATTAAATGACTAAATTTTCAAAATTGGAGGTGGTGAATGTGGAGATAGTTGCGAAAATTGTTGACGGTGTCTACTATGTTGGAGTTAACGACAGGGATACACACTTATTTGAGAATATCTGGCCGCTGACAAAAGGGGTATCATATAATTCATACTTGATCGCTGATGAGAAGACAGCTTTAATCGACACCGTAAAAGTTAATAAGATGAAAGAATACATCGAGAAGATAACTCAAATTCTTGACGGGAGACCTCTTGATTATCTAATAATTAACCATATGGAACCTGACCATTCAGGTGCGATATCTTCAATTGTTCATGCATTTCCTAATGTAAAAATAGTGGGTAACAAAAAAACATTTGATTTCATTAAAGCTATGTACCATTTTGAAGGTAATTTTCTTGAAGTCAAAGAAGGTGACGAGATAAATCTTGGGAGTAGAACTTTAAAGTTTTACATGACGCCTATGGTGCACTGGCCAGAAACAATGATGACTTATGAAAAGGCTGATAAAATACTTTTTGCAGGAGACGCTTTTGGCGGTTTTGGTTCGCTTGATGGTGGTATTTTCGATGATGAAGTAGATGTTAAGTACTTCGAGAATGAAATAAGAAGATATTATTCAAATATTGTAGGAAAATTTGGTCCAATGGTGCAAAAAGCGCTTCAAAAGCTTTCAGGATTGGAAATTAAGATAATATGCTCGACACATGGTCCTGTTTGGAGAACAAATCCAGTGCACATAGTTAATGCATACGATAGATGGAGTAAATATGAATATGAAGAAGGTGTTGTCATTGCTTATGGAACAATGTATGGAAATACTGAAAAAATGGCTGATTACATCGCAAGGGTGTTTGCAGAAGAAGGTGTAAAAAACATCAGAGTAATGAATACGTCTACAACTCATGAATCGTTTATCATTAATGAAATATGGAGATTCAAAGGTATAATTCTTGGCACTTGTACATACAACAATTGGATATTCCCACCAATGGAGAATTTACTTATTAACTTGTCCCATAAAGGGCTTCCAAACCGCGTCTTTGGTGTCTTTGGGACATATGGATGGAGTGGTGGAGGAGTAAAGGGTATCGTCGATTACATTGAGAAGAATAAGTGGAATATGGTTGGTGAACCTGTTGAAGTCAATTTCTCTCCGAAAAATGAGGATTTCGAAAGGTTGAGAAAACTTGCTATAGAGATTGCAAGAGCTGTGAAGAGTTGAAGAGGAATAATAATAGAGACCTCCGGACTAATCCGGAGGTCTTCTTTAAAATTTTCCTATTTGTTCTGGAACTAAGTTTTGGGGGATTTTTCCTTCAAGTGCCTGAATAACGTTTATCGCTACCATTTCAGACATTTTTTCTCTTGTTTCAAATGTAGCAGAACCGATATGGGGTAGTAAAACTACATTGTCAAGCATTTCAAGTCCTGGAGTTAATATAGGCTCATTTTCGTATACATCAAAACCTGCACCGGCAATCTTATTTCTTTTAAGCGCCTCGTATAGTGCCTTCTCATCAACGACAGGCCCTCGTGCAGTGTTGATTAGAATAGCCGTTGGTTTCATTTTTGATATTCTCTCGGCATTTATTAGATGATAAGTTTCTTTTGTTAACGGTGCATGTATCGAAATATAGTCGGATGTTTGAATTAATGTGTCTAAATCAACATATTGTGCGTTGTATTCTTTTTCCACTTCTTCAGAAAGCTTTTTACGATTGTAGTAAATAATTTTCATACCAAACCCTAAAGCTCTTCTTGCAACTGCTTGACCAATCCTTCCCATTCCGATAATACCAAGTGTCTTGCCAAACAAGTCATATCCAAGGAAAAGCTTTGGTTTCCATCCTACAAAATTTCCTTCGCGCACAAAGCTATCAGCTTCAACTATACGTCTGGCAACGGAAAGGATAAGTGCAAATGCAATATCGGCAGTAGCTTCTGTCAAGACCCCAGGTGTATTTGTAACATAAATCTTCCTTTCGCTGGCAGCTTGCACATCTATATTATTATAACCAACCGCATAGTTTGCAACAATTTTGGCTTTCTGAAGTGATTCGATGAATTCTCTATCTATTGGGTCTCTAAGTTGTGTGATAATTGCATCAGCGTCTTTAGCAAGTTCAATCATTTCTGTCTTTTCTAAGAAGCGTTCGTCAGAGTATACATAGACTTCGTATTTTTCTCTAAGCATGTTTATTCCCTTTTCAGGAATTCCGTATGAAATAAAGACCCTTGGTGTTTTTGAGACCATTTTTCCTACTCACCCCACCATTTGATTTCATTACCTTCTATGAACACCTTTTCGACACGCGACTGTGGAAGGAATGGATCCTCATTCCAAATCACTATATCTGCATCTTTACCAGGTTCAAGTGAACCAACGATATTTTCTATACCAAGAATCTTAGCGGGGTTAATCGTAAGCATCTTTAAAATGTCTTCCTTCTTTGCACCGTATTTCATTGCCAGTGCTGCATGCATATTTGCAAATTCAAGATGTATAACTGGATGATCGACCATTATGGCCGCTAATACACCCTTTTCGTTTAATATTCTTACATTTTCATATGTTAAATCATTGAGTTCTATCTTTGTTCTAAAATCATGAGGTCCTACTACAACAGGTACGTTGTTTTCAACCAGATAGTCAACAACTTTGTATGCTTCTGTGGCATGTTCGATAACAATTTTAAAGCCAAATTCCTTTGCTATTCTAACTGCCGTGACTATATCTTGGGCTCTATGTGCATGGACACGTGCTGGAATCTCGCCTTTCAAGACAAGTTCACCAACTTCCAATTTTGGGTCTCTATCAAAGAACATACCGTCTTTTTCAAGCGCTCTACGCTTCTTTTCCATGTAATCTTGAACTTTCATAAAGTAGCCACGCATAACGGCAGCTATTCCAAGCCTCGTTGATGGCATTTTCTTCATATCTCCATACACACGTTTAGGGTTCTCACCCGTTGCCATTTTTAACCCTGCTGGCGCTTTTACTATACAGTAATCGACGATGTGAGATTTGAATTTCACGATTGCACCTTGACCACCAATTACATTTGCGCTCCCTGGAACGATCATAACGGTCGTAAAACCTCCGTCAAGCGCACGTTTGATGGCTAAATCATAAGGATTAAATGCGTCTATTGCACGAACTTCAGGTGTTACTGGATCTGTCATTTCATTACCATCTTGAACAAATCCTACGCCTTCTTCAAAAAGTCCAATGTGAGAATGAGCATCAATGAAACCTGGTAAGACAAACTTCCCTTGAGCATCAATAATTTCTACCCCTGGGTCATCACATTCAATTTTCTCTGCTATTTTTGAAATCTTGGAGTCTTCTATCAGTAAATCCCCTATAAATGTACCAGAAGTTACAGTTAATAACGTCCCACCTTTAATAAGCTTCTTCATGGATACCAGCCTCCTGTGTAATTGGTTACGGTGTTTATATTATAACATATAAATTTCGTAATGCGAACTAAAAAAGCCTCGTTTTCAGAAATTTTACAGTGTATCTTAACCAAAATTCTAAAATCTGTGGTAGAATTTATTTAGAATTAAAATTTAAAAAGAAAGGTTGAGGGGCTGATGAGATGGGAACTAAGAGAGGTTGATGAGACCTTAGTTGACCAGCTGGCGCGCGAGCTGGAAATTGATTTTTTGGTAGCAAAGCTATTAATATTAAGAGGCGTTAAGAATGCGGAAGAAGGTAGGAATTTTCTCTATCCAACGAAGAAAATCCTTAGGTCCCCATTTCTCATGAAAGATATGGAACAAGCGGTTCAAATACTGCTTGAAGCAAGAGATAATCGTGAAAAGGTTGTGGTTCATGGAGACTATGATGTCGATGGTATCACCGGGACAGCCGTGTTGTATACATTTCTTTCAGAAAACGGATGGGACGTTGAGTACTATATCCCAAAGAGAGTGGATAACGGATATGGTATACAACCTCAATTTGTTGATGAAGCATACAAGAATGGTGTAAGGGTACTGCTAACTGTTGATTGTGGAATAACTGCATTTGACGCAATTGATAGAGCAAAACAACTTGGAATGAAAGTTGTAGTTACAGACCACCACCAACCTAAGGAGACCCTTCCAAACGCAGATGCCATCGTAAATCCAAAAAGGCACGATGAAGACTACCCATTTAGAGAGTTTGCAGGAGTTGGTGTTGCATATAAGCTCGTTTCCGCTATCTCCGAGAAGTTGAATATACATCCTTCCATAGTAGATGAGCTTCTGGATTTGGTTGCTCTAGGTACTGTCGCTGATATGGTGGAATTAGTAGATGAAAATAGGTATATAGTTAAAGAAGGACTCAAAAGGCTAAATAATACTGCCAAACTTGGTATTATACGTTTGGTACAAAAACTTGGTATTGCAATGATAAGCTCTCGTGATATTGGATACAGGATAGCGCCAAAACTCAACGCAGCTGGAAGATTAGATTCTCCTGATGATGCTTTTAAGTTGATCATCACAAAGGATGAAGCAAATGCTACAGAACTTGCAGAACTATTGCTTGGATATAACACAACAAGGCAAAGTATTGAAGCTAAGATATACAGCGAAGCAGTTCAAATGATAGAAGAAAAAGGACTGAGTTCGCTACCTATCATTGTTGCTTATGGCTATGGATGGCATCTCGGTGTTATAGGTATTGTTGCAACGCGGTTGGTTCATTTATATAACAAACCTGTGATGGTAATTTCTGTAGAAGATGGCATTGCAAGAGGTTCTGCAAGAAGTGTTCAAGGAGTTAACGTTATAGAGCTCCTTGAAAGATTTAGGGATATTTTTGAAGATTTTGGTGGTCATACAATGGCACTCGGATTCAGTCTGAAAGAAGAAAGGATTCCCGATTTGATTGAGGCTATCAAAAAATATATTCACGAGGATGACATAAAGGTCGATCCAGTCGTTTTGATAGATGAGAAAATAAGTATAGACGAGATCAACGATAATATTATGAAAGCTGTTGAACTTCTTGAACCTTACGGACACGGGAATCCCGAACCAATATTTTTGATTCAAGGCAGTGCCGTTGAAAGGTTCAAAGTTTTTGGTAACAGTGGATATAACGTAAGGGTGACATTAAAAGGTAATACCAAAAGTATTGAAGGTGTTGGATTTGGTCTGAAGATACAACCATCCGAGGTTTACGGAATTCAGCCACAGTTTTTAAAGATGGATGTTGTAGCCAACTTAAGAGTGAGTGAAAACGGACCACAGCTCAACGTGTTGGATTTAAAGACATTTCATGTTAACGATGACGATTTGGTTGATAAAACCTTCATTCACTCATTTATCTCAAATTGGAAACAGCAGAAAGAGGATGATTTTGATTTCAATAGAATAGAAGATGATATCTACCAAAGATTGCCAAAAGTTCTTGAGCTTACAGAGGTTAGACGACCAGCACTCTTAAGATTTGGAATGCCATACAGAAATGCATTTTTGTTCAGCTTAATGAAAAAAGGTAGGGTATTGATTATAAATCCCTCAAGTACAGAAGCAATGCATGTATACGAAAGCCTGCAAAGGCACAACATCCAGGGACTCACGTTGGCAAATTCTATAAATCGAGCCTTAGGAAGGCATGTTATTACAAACGCAGTATTTGCTGAAAAGTTTCTGGAAAGCGCTTCAGATTTTGACTTTGTTGTACTAAACGAAATACAATTTTTACAACACTTCGATCCAAATTCATTTGACAGTATAATAAAAAGATTTGGTTCACGAGCATTCTTTACAACCGTGTACAGTTTCGAAAGTAATCTTCCAATATATGAAATTGAGGGTAAGAATGAATTTTCCATTGAAGATAAAAGAAATCAGCCAAAATCATTAAATAACACAAATTCCTATCTTGTGTATCTTTTCTCAGCTCACAATTCCGTTGAGGTCTTCTTCAACAATTACGTAAAACGTGTCCCTGCAAGAGACACTGTATTTTATTCCTCTCAACTTGAGCCTTTCCAAAGATTAATAATTTCAAGTCTTGTGAAAAAGCGGAAAGTAAAAAAGCTCGTTTCGTGTACTAATAATGACTCCCTTCCAGCTTTATTTGGCAAAGTAGAAATTCGTTTATTTGATTTTCCGTATACCCTTAGCGAGATAGTTGATGCAGTTAGTGGTGAAGGTAGCGTTTTACTACAGTTGAATTACTCATCGAAGGACGTTTTGCAAAAATATGAGACTTTGAAAAAACTCTTCCCGTCGAAAGGAGAAATAGAAAAAATTGTTGAGGAATTAAATATATATCTTCCAATGAGAAATGAAGAATTTGATTTACTTCTTGGAAACTACAGTATTCCTAAGGGAGTTATTAAAAGTGTATACAGGGATCTTGATGGTATTTCTGGAAATCTGATACGTGCTGTAGATTTTAAAGCGGAAAAGGTAACGAGGTTACGAGAAAGGAGTATAGAACTTGGCTACTTTGAAAGATATACCCTGCAAGTTGAATCTCTTAATGTAAAAGAGATGTACAGATTAGTTGATGAGAGGTACCTTTTCGATTCACAAATTATACTGTAGAAAGGTATTGGATAAATTATGTCGATAATAGCTATAGACTATGGTAAAAGTAAATGCGGATATGCAATAGGGAGCCTTTTCGTATCTGAAAGCGGAACACTAAAGACATCCGAAATAATGAAGAAAGTGAATAATTACGAAAAAGTCGTTCTGGGATTGCCGTTATCTATGAGTGGAAATTATTCTACTCAAACTTTTGAAGTAATAAAATTTGCATTGACGCTGAAGAAGATGAATAAGGAAGTTTTATTAATTGATGAGCGCATGAGTACAAGGATGGCGAAGGTCTTTGATAAGAAAGATGATGACCGTTTTAGCGCTGAGCAGCTACTATTCGAATTCATTCAAAGTCCTTTAAGGGTTATTGAATTTAAAATAAAAGACGTCTTGGAGCCAAAACACCTATCTTGTGATTTTGCACTTTTTATCGAGTCACCATACTTAGAAAATTATTCGATACAGAATGGAATTGGATATACTAAGGATGTCTATATTGCGTACACACTTTTTAAAAGAGGTTTTTTTGTATACAGGATTTGGAATGATTTTGAACAGGCGCTCAAAACACTTGAAAAGTCTCCTGATTTAGTTATAATTGATGAGGAAAATAGACAATTGATGTCTAATTTGATTTTGAACAATGTGCCGACTGAAGTGACAAGATTAGTGGTAAAATAAGTACTGTAAAGATATCTTATGAAGAATTATAAAGAGTGTGCTCGTAGCTCAATTGGATAGAGCGTCGGACTCCGGATCCGAAGATTGCGGGTTCAAGTCCCGCCGAGCACGCCAGGAGGTTATCGATAATCTGAAAATACGCAAATGAAGGGAGAAATAGATATGAGCATGAATTCAAAACTTGAGAAGGTAAAATCCAGCGTTTTTGAAAAAAGCATTGACGCTATAATTGTTTTGAATATTGAAAGTTCCAATACTGTTACTACGAGGTACCTATCAGGATTTACGGGAAGTTTTTCTGCGCTTTTGATTACCCCAAGAAGGCACATAATTGTTACAGATTCACGATACTGGACTCAGGTAAAGCAAGAGAGTACATTTGAACTTGTAAAGTATGTACCACCGCGAACGTTTCTTGATACTGTTGCAGAATTAATTAGAAATTTGGATCTCAGTAAGGTTGCGATTGAAAAAGACAGAATACCTGCTGGTATATTTGACAGTCTTAAAGAAAAACTAAACAATTGCGAATTTGAAGATATTTCAAGTTTGGTTGTAGATATTAGATCCGTCAAGGAAGATGATGAAATTGAAAAAATAAAAATAGCCGTAGATATTGCTGAAGAGGCTTTTAAGCGAATGCTTGAAATCGCTAAACCTGGTATGAAAGAATACGAACTTTCAGCCTATTTGGAATATCAAATGAAACTTCTTGGAGCAGATGAAGTGGCTTTTGAAACGATAGTTGCATCTGGCTACAGAGGTGCGCTCCCTCATGGACGGGCTTCTGAGAAGGTTATAGAAAAAGGAGAACCAGTGGTCGTAGATTGGGGTGCAAGATACAAAGGTTACAATAGCGACATGACAAGGGTATTTTCCATTGGTGAACCTGCAAGTAAGGTCAAAGAAGTTTATAGTGTTGTGTACGACGCTCAACAAAAGGCACTTGAGGCTATACGAGCCGGTTTGACTGGAAGAGAAATTGATGCGATAGCAAGAAACCACATTCAAGAAGCAGGCTATGGTGAGTATTTTGGTCACGGACTTGGTCATGGACTTGGTCTCGAAGTTCACGAAAATCCAAGCTTAAGCTATCGATGGGATAAACCTTTATTGGAAGGACAAATTGTTACTGTTGAACCCGGTATATACCTTGAGGGAGAATTCGGTATAAGAATTGAAGAAGATGTTGTTCTTAGGAAAAATGGTTGTGAGATACTTACAAAATTGCCAAGAAATCTTATAGTCATCTGATTTTACATATGAATATGAATAATAACAAAAGAAAAAAACTGGACATAGGTAAAGAACTAACAAAGTTAAATCTAATTTCAGGTATTGGTTTTACAATAATTTCTAACCTCCTTGTAGGTTACATACTTGGAGCGTTCTTGGATAATCTTTTTACAACGCGCCGAATCTTCAAGATTATTTTCATTTTTATTGGTACTCTTTCTGGAATTTATAACGGAATAAGATATGTTTTGAAAGAGATCGAGAGATATGATAAAATAGACAGGGAAGATAAGTAGCATGAGCAAAAATGATACGAATAGCAAGAGCAAAGAATTTTATCTTGCGAAAAGATTAATAGTATATTCTTCTTTCATAAGCTTAATTGAATTTTGCCTTGGCATTGTTCTCGGTTATGTTGGTTTTGCTTTTGGTGTATTAATTGGACTTTTAGGTGTTATAATTGGTATGATTTCAATAATAACGTATAGAGATAAGCTTGTTGCTGTTGGAAGAGTGCATTTGAGAACAGGATATATGCTAAGATATATTCTTTACGGATCACTATTTCTCTTAGCTGCAATCACACTGAAAGATCCTGTCCAAGCTCTTTTAGGAGTCTTCGTAGGAATGATTAATCTTAAAATTGTAATTTTTCTCTTTGCTTGGAGGTGGAAGCTTTGAGTAAGAAGAAAATGAGTACAAAGGCGAAGATGCAGTTATTATTGTTTTTGGTTGTTTATATCATAATTGGTTTGTGGAATGCTAAGTTAATGACAGCACCACCTTCCGAAGCACTTAAGAATATTGCAAACAGGTGGATAGTGCAATTTGGACCTGAAAAGGTATGGTATTACCGGATTAATCCAATGACGGTTATTATGTCTTTTGTTGTTATTGCTATTATTATAGCTTTTGCCAGGTCCGTTAACAAAGAATATTCGTTAATTCCTGGTAGAAAACAAGCTTTTACAGAATCATTAATGGACTTTTTATACGAAATAGTTGAGAGCAGTGTACCCAATGAAAAATACGCAAGAACAGTTTTCAAAGTTGCTATGACGTTATTTATATATATAGCAGTATCTAATCTTATAGGAGGTTTTATTCCTGGTATTTCTGCAGATGTTGCTGTTGCACAGGAGGGAACAAGAACGGTAAGGTTTGTCTTGTTTAACGATACATGGTTCCCACCAACCGGTGACTTAAACACGAACCTTACATACGCTGTTATGGTGTTTATAATTAGTCAGTTTTTTGCAATAAAAACAAAAGGTGTAAAAGGTTGGTTGAAAGGATTCCTTGAGCCAGTAGCATTTATGTTACCAATGAATATCGTTGGAGAGCTTGCTAAACCACTTTCACATGCAATGCGTCTTTTTGGTAATATTACTGGTGGTGGAATCTTGGTCTTAGTTATCAGCTATCTCGTAAAGTATATGTTCTTACCACCATTTTTGTGGGGCTACTTTGGAATTTTTTCCGGACTTATACAAGCGTTCGTCTTTTCAACATTAGCTATTGCGTATATGTCTTCCTCAATTGAGGGCTGATTTATATTGGACAATGTAACATCTCTAACATCAAAAAACGCAGTTACTGATTTTTTACACAGAAAACTTATGTGAGGAGGGATTTTCATGGATGTTTCCGTCGAACTTGCAAAAGCGATTGCGGTTGCTGGTAAGGCTATCGGTGCGGGTCTTGCTATGGGTATCGGAGCTATAGGACCTGGGGTTGGTGAAGGTCATGTTGGTGCGCATGCAATGGATGCTATTGCAAGACAACCAGAACTTACAAACGTTATTACGACACGTATGATTCTTGCAGACGCAATTGCAGAAACAACAGGTATTTACTCGCTTGTTATTGCCTTCTTGATACTCTTTGCACTGTGAGGCGATCCGTATGGATCTTTTTGAGATTAATTTAACAGCTGTTGTTCAACTCCTTAGCTTTTTATTTTTGCTTTGGATGTTGAACAAATTGTTGTACAAACCGTTTTTTTCAATAATGGACAAACGCAGAGAAAAAATTGAGAAAGATTTAAGTGAAGCAGAACAACTTAGAAAACAAGCCGAGGAAATGAAAAAACTGGCGGAAGAGGAGTTAAAAAACGCCAGACAAAGAGCAGAGCAGATTATTGCGGTTGCTGAAAGAGATGCAGAAAAGCTAATTGAAGACGCGAAAGCCAGAGCTCAAAAAGAAGCTGAAAAGATCATCTCTAACGCACAAGCTGAAGTTGAAAGACAAAAACAAGAAGTTATTTCACAAGTTCAAGGAATGGCTACTGAACTTGCAATTAGTCTTGCAATGAAGGTTCTAAAAAGCGTTGTTGATGAGAAGGCAAAGAAAGAGTACCTCATGAAAATCATAAGGGAGTATGAGAAATGATGTACTCATCGATAGCAAGCAAGTATGCAATTGCACTTTACAATATTTCAAAAGTGAATAAAAAAACAGAAGAATACAAGGAACGCTTAAACGTTTTAACAAGAATATATGATGAACTGTCGGTATTTTTGAACAATCAGGCAATTAAGCCAGAAAAAAGGATGCAGCTTGTCTGCGATGTAATGAAAGAGCTAAAGTATGAACCTGATGAGATTTTCTCAAGGTTTGTATACATTTTAATCTCCAACAAGAGGCTAAAGTATCTTAAACAGATAGCTTCATTTTTTGATTACACAATTCTTGAGGACAACGGGCTAATACCTGTCGAACTAATAAGTGCAACGGAAATCGGAGAAGATGAAGAAAAGGTCTTATCACAGTTTGTAAGAAAGTACACTAATAGAGCACCTGTTTTTAATACGATGGTTGATGAAAGCCTCATCGCAGGTGTAGTTTTGGAGTTTCCTGGAAAACGGTTTGACGCAAGTATCAAAGGTAGACTTGAAAAGTTAGCTCGCGATGTGCTTAGAAGAGAGGGGTGATACCTTGAGATTAAACCCTGGAGAAATTGTACGAGTATTGGAAAGTAAAATAGCTGAGTATCAAGAAGATATAAAACTCGAAGATGTCGGAAAGGTAATACAAGTTGGAGATGGTATAGCAAGAGTATACGGTCTAAACAATGTTATGGCAAATGAAATGGTAGAATTTGTCGAGACCGGCACTAAGGGACTTGCATTCAACCTTGAAGAAGATAACGTTGGTATAATAATACTCGGTGATTACAAGGATTTAAAAGAAGGACATACTGTTAGAAGATTAAACAGGATTATGGAAGTTCCAGTTGGTGAGGAACTCCTTGGACGTGTCGTCAATCCTCTTGGAGAACCTCTTGATGGGCTTGGACCAATCGAATACAAACAGACACGTCCAATTGAGTTCAAGGCACCAGGAGTTATTTATAGAAAACCGGTTGACACTCCGCTTCAAACAGGACTGAAAGTTATTGATTCTCTCATTCCAATTGGTCGCGGGCAGAGAGAGTTAATAATTGGTGACAGACAGACTGGAAAAACAGCAATTGCTGTTGATACGATAATAAACCAAAAAGGTAAAGGTGTGTATTGTATATACGTCGCAATAGGACAAAAGGCGTCAGCAGTAGCAAGAATAGTAGAAAAGTTTAGGCAGACTGGAGCATTAGAATATACAACAGTTGTTGTTGCTTCTTCTTCAGACCCAGCGACACTTCAGTACATAGCACCTTATGCAGGATGTGCGATGGGAGAGTACTTCATGTTCAGTGGAAAAGATGCACTTGTTGTGTATGATGATTTGTCAAAACACGCCGTTTCTTACAGACAAATCTCCTTGCTTTTAAGAAGACCACCTGGAAGGGAAGCTTATCCTGGAGACGTTTTCTATCTGCATTCAAGGTTACTTGAAAGGGCAGCACGTTTGAATGATAACTACGGTGGAGGGTCTCTAACAGCCTTACCTATAATAGAGACACAAGCAAATGATATTTCCGCTTATATTCCTACAAACGTTATATCCATTACCGACGGTCAAATATACCTCGAACCTGGCTTGTTCTATGCTGGACAAAGACCAGCAGTCAACATAGGTCTTTCTGTTTCACGTGTTGGTGGAGCTGCACAAACAAAAGCTATGAAGCAGGTTTCTGGATCACTAAAACTTGATTTGGCACAATTCAGAGAACTCGAGACATTTGCTCAATTTGCAACAGAGCTCGATCCCGCAACACAAGCACAAATCACAAGAGGACAAAGACTGATGGAGCTTATGAAGCAACCGCAGTATAGTCCTCTCGAAGTTGAAGAACAAGTTGTAGTACTCTTTGCTGGTGTTAATGGATACCTTGATGACCTGCCAACAAGTGCAGTTAAACCTTTTGAGGATGGTTTACTAAAGTTTTTGAAGGAAAAATATGCGAATGTTCTGGAAACAATTAGAAAAGACAAGCAGATATCGAAAGAGATGGAAGAAACTTTGCACAAAGTTGTAAAGGAGTACAAAGAAGAGTTCGTAAAAATCTACGGGAAGTGATGTTAAATGAGTCGAGGTAAATTACTGCAGATAAAAAGAAAGATAAACTCTACTCAGTCACTAAAAAAGATTACAAAAGCAATGGAAATGGTATCTACAGCGCAGATTAAGAAAGTAGAAAAAAGACTGAACATGGCTAGGGAATTTTTAAAGGAAACTGAAAGGATAGCGGCAAGGGTTCATTTTGATATTAAACATCCTTTTGTGACAGGAGAAGGGCAAAAAGCGCTTGTTGTTATAGGCACTGATATGGGGCTGTGTGGGTCGTTCCCAAATGAAATTGTCAAACGTGCTATTAACCTTGATAAAAAGGAGAATTTCGACCAAATATACGTTGTTGGTACAAAGGTAGCTCCAATATTCCGGAGTAACCCAAAGGTTGTACGTATATACGAACATGCGTACGATACACCAACCTTTGATTTCTCAAGAACAGTCGTTAATGACCTACTTTCTAACAAAGTTGGTGTTGTAAAGATTATATATGGGAAATTTAAAAGCAAACTTGCTCAAATTCCTGATGTTTACGATTTGAGCCCTATAAAAGTAGAGGGTAGGACTACAGATAAAGGCGATAGATACGAATTTGAACCCGTTGAAGAAGGATTTCAAAATGCTTTGGTTGAGTTCTACGCAGCGAGTATTTTGTTTGCACTTGCGTTTGAGACAAAGATAAGTGAACTCTACGCTCGGCAGAATGCCATGAGAAATGCTACAGAGAATGCAGAAGAGGTCGTGCAGATGCTTACAATAGAATATAACAAAGCACGTCAGGCCTCGATAACTCAAGAACTAATAGAAATAGTCACGGGTGCAGATGCTTTGAAAGAAGATTAATTGTATATCTTAGGTGCGCTTAGATAAAAAGGAGCGTGGTATGCGTGTCCAAAAAGTCAATTGGAAAGATCGTTAGAATAATTGGTCCAGTTGTTGATGTAAAGTTTCAGGAAGGAGAACTTCCAGATATATATGACGCACTGGTTGTTTTAAATCCTCAGACTGGAAAAAAATTGATTTTGGAAGTTGAACAACTCATAGGAGACAACACAGTTAGAACTGTCGCTATGGATAGTACTGACGGCTTGGTTCGTGGAATGGAAGTTGAAAACACTGGTGAGCCAATAAAAGCACCTGTAGGTCGTGGTGTTCTTGGAAGAATGTTAAACGTTATAGGTGAAACAATCGACGAACGTGGAGAACTGAAAGATATTGAATACTGGCCAATTCATAGGCCATCACCATCCATGTCCGAGCAGAAGACGGAAATAGAAATCCTTGAGACCGGTTTAAAATCTATCGACCTGTTAGCTCCATTTCCGAAAGGTGGTAAGATAGGATTCTTTGGTGGGGCTGGTGTTGGAAAGACTGTTCTTGTTATGGAAATGATTCGAAACATTGCAATTGAGCACCATGGTTTTTCAATGTTTGCAGGTGTTGGTGAAAGAACGAGGGAAGGAAACGATCTGTACTTAGAAATGTCTGAAGCTGGTGTTTTGGATAACACCGTTCTTGTATTCGGTCAGATGAACGAACCGCCTGGAGCAAGGTTTAGAATTGCATTGACAGCACTAACAATTGCTGAGTATTTCAGGGATGTTGAAGGAAGAGATGTTTTGCTATTTATAGATAACATATTCAGATTTGTTCAGGCAGGTAGTGAAGTGTCAGCATTACTTGGAAGGATGCCTTCTGCTGTTGGTTACCAACCAACACTTTCGACAGATATGGGAGAGTTACAAGAAAGGATTACATCGACGAAAAAGGGGTCAATAACATCGGTCCAAGCAATATACGTTCCAGCTGATGACATAACAGACCCTGCTCCAGCTACAACATTTACACACCTCGATGCTACGATAGTTCTTTCAAGACAGTTGGCAGCGCTTGGTCTATATCCAGCTGTTGACCCACTTGATTCTACATCCAAAATACTTGACCCAAATGTCGTTGGTAAAGAACATTATGAAGTTGCTCGTGGTGTTCAAGAAGTACTCCAAAGATATAAGGATTTACAAGATATTATCGCCATACTTGGTATGGAAGAACTATCAGAAGAAGACAAGCTGATAGTTCAGAGAGCAAGGAAAATTCAAAGATTCCTTACTCAACCGACTCACGTAGCAGAAAGATTCTCAGGAATTCCTGGTGTATACGTACCAATAAAGGAAACTATTAGAGGGTTTAAAGAGATACTTGAAGGTCGTTACGATGACTTACCAGAAGCTGCATTCTATATGGTTGGAACTATTAACGAAGCAATAGAGAAGGCTAAGAGATTATCTCAAAGTGCGGTAATCTAACAGGATAATCTATTCGAGTAAGACATACTTCTTATTTATTTTGTTAGGAGCTGATATAGATGAAAATAAAGATTGTTACTCCTTATAAAATAATCGAATTTAACGAAGTAAAATTAGTCGTTTTCAAAACTGTTGAAGGTGAGATGGGTGTTCTTGACAAAAGAGCACCCATCATTGCGAAACTCGCAATTTCAGATATTAAGATAAAAACGGATAACTCAGAAGAAGTGCTCAAAGTAATTGATGGTTTTCTGCACTGCGATGGCGAGAATAACGTCATAATTTTAACGGAAGATGTTGGAAAACCACAAGATTTCGATCCTCATAGATTTGCTGAGCAGAAATCATGATTTGCGAAAACTTAATAAGAGGTGAGAATTTTTGAGTTCAGCTATTGTAATTGACAGTACAACAAAGATTAGAGAAGGTTTTTCTTCTGTTGTTGATATATATACAATTCCGGTTAGGGTATTTATAGATGATGAAGAATATTTGGATACTGATGATTTAACTGAAAAGATAGTTATTGCTATCAACGAAGGAAAAAAACTGGAAACATCTCTTCCAAAAGTTGAATACGTAGAAGAGTTATTTGAAAGACTTCAAAAGAAGTACGAAATAGTCTATGTTTTATCTATTTCTTCTTTACTAAGTGGCACGTATAGTCTACTAAGTACAATAGCGAACAAGTACGAGAATATAATCGTTTTTGACTCAAAAACGGTCAGTATCCAAAATACTTATATATTAGAACGTATGGTGAATGATATTTCGAATGGTAAGAAGTTGGATGAAGATGATATAATATCATACAGAGATGATTCAATCTTTCTAATATCTGTTTTTGACATTGAAAGACTTCACAAAAGTGGAAGAGTAGGAAAGGTAGTATCTTTATTAGGAAAGATGATCCATGTAAAACCTATTCTTACGATAGCAAGAAACGGTGAAGTTCAGCTTGTTCAAAAGGCTATAAGTACAAAAAAAGTTGCTGAAGTTTTGGAACACAGAGTTGGAAGCTTCATAGAGAAAGTAAAGGCTAAAAATCCTGGTAATATAAGGATATATGCAGCTGTTGGTAGGGAAAAATATAAAGAGTATGTTTATAACTTGGCACAAAAGTATGATATAAAGCCGTTTTTCTTGGAGATAGGTCCTGGTGTTCTAACTCACGTTGGTACGGAAGGCTTTGGAATTTTGATTGGATTTGAACGCTAAAAGTTCGGAATTATCTTGTTATGTGGGGGTTCTAATATGAGAAATATTTATCTTTTTGATAGCTCGGTAGATTATCAACATGGCTTGGATTTTGGTGTACCTACGGATGTTTTTCCGTTACGGGTTTACGTTGATGAAAGAGAATATATAGACAAGGTAACTATAACTGACGAGGAATTTTATAATTTTGCTCTTTCAAGTGCAAAGATAGGAACCTCCCAACCAAATCTGGAAATGCTTAGGGAAAAGCTTGCGAGATATTCAAAGGAATACGATAATGTTTACGTGGTAACTATTTCACAAAAACTAAGTGGTACTAACGATACTGTTTCTGCAATAATTCAAAATGACAACCTTAAGAATGTTACTGTTCTTGATTCGAAAAGTGGTAGTGTGAAAACAACATACGTTCTTTATAAGGTTATTAACGCAGCTGAGAATGGTCTTAAAGTGAATCAAAACATTGTAAATGGATTCGTACGTGATAGCTTATTAGTATTTACAGTTTCTTCACTTGAGTACTTGGAACGCGGTGGAAGAATAGGTAGGGCAAAAGCACTGATCGGTAAATTGCTGAGAATTAAACCTATACTTTCAACAGACGACGATGGCTACACTACTTCTCTTGGAATGGAAAGAACACATGATGGTTGTATAAATAAGATGAGAGCACTCACAAAAAATTTTATTGAAAAGATTGAAAATCCAATAATAATTGGTGGTTACGGAGTGAGTTCAATGAAGCAATACTTAGATAAATTATTGAAAGGATTTAAGGTACATTCTGTGGTTCGAATAGGTCCTGCAATTTCTGCACATGTTGGGCCTGAGGTCTTTGGCCTCGTAGTTGGAAGGGGGTTTTAGTTGATGATAAAGGATTATCTTAACAGTATCATTGAAGAAAAGTCATCTAAAGATTTTATCATTTTCTCATCTGTGATCTTTTCTATAGGGTTCATATTGTCTATTTTGTCAAACGCTTTCTTCTTTATTGATCACCCAACAGTTAAGGTATTATTAGGCATAGCGAATACTGTATTTTTCATTGGTGTCATAGGAATAAGTATAGTCGTATCTAAGTGGTTTAGAGGTTCTGATGAAAAGCTGTATGCTTTATCCAATTTGTATGTAGTGTTTACTTTGATATTTGCTTTTATGTCTTATTTCATCCCATTTTTATTCCTCGTAACGGTTGCACTTATTATCGCATTGATTCTTACTGCAAAGAAATTTGTAATTACCGAAGAGCAATTATTTGTTGGAAAGACTGTAACGTATTTTCTCATCACATTGTCCTTCTACACTATGGAGCTTGTGAACGAACTAAATGAACAAATCACTCGGAGGTGATTCTATGGAAATTAAGACATTTGCACGCGGTTTTGAACTATCAGATGCTATCGAAGGATACCTCAACGAAAGGCTTGAAAAGGTGAAAAGAGCCTTGGGAAACTTTCTTAATAAAGAGGATGTAAACATTGAAGCGAGATTTGACAAAGACGGACCATGTTATACATTACGCTTATTGACACACTTAAATGGTAAGAATATAGTTGTACAACAGAAAGAAAATGATATTTATGGTGTTATCGATAGTGCTTGTGACAGTTTTGAAAAAGCAGTCAAAAAAGAAAGGGAGTTCTACAAATCGCACCACAAATCAAATGTTAAAGGCGTCACACAAGTTATGGCGGAAGAACTTGAGCCACGTTATGAAATTGAAGATGAAGATGATAAAATTGAACATGTTAGACGACTTTATCTTTCAAATGTTAGCTTAGAAGAAGCTATTGCTCAGATGGACGTAATGCAACATCAGTTCTTTGTCTTTAGAAATATTGAAACAGGTGAAATTAACCTACTTTACAGGAGAAATGGAAAGTTCGGTCTTATTGAATTCGAGGACTAAATTTAATCATTTAAACTATTAATAAGAGTGCCCTTATGGGCACTCTTTGAAATTTTTTAAGTAAATAATTGCAGTTACGTGATTTCAACTTACAAGGACCTTGACTTTTTGAATTACCTCCTTAGGATTCCTTCCAAACACTCTTATCATTGCTTCTTTGCCCCAAAATCCTTCATCATAGATTATGTCGGGAAAAGTCTGCAAATGTTCCAATGCTTGTTTTACCATCCATTGCATCGAAGATTCGTCATGATGCGAAATGTCATCTGGTTCCAAATTTCTGTCGTATTTGTAGACTATAAAACCAAATTCTATTGCCCGTTTAATATACTCTCTTTCATACCTTATATTTGTAACACATCTTATATGCGGCGCAATTTTTAGACTTGTCAACACCATTCTTGCCGTATGTGATTTGTCTCTAAATGAAGCTTCCGAAGAAAATACTGGCTTTCCTTCAATAAGCTTTATTCTTCCTGGAAACTTTGCTACATCATATTCGCTGGTTGACCAAGGTAAGGCATAAGAAATATTCTGTCCAACCTCAGGTACTGTCCTATGTCCAATATTAATTATATCTTCTTTAATCTCATTCAACCTACAAACAGCGTCCCATTTCATCCACTCACGAGCAAGAAGTTCTGGCTGAACTTGCTTTGAGCTTTTAGACAATACGTTCTTAAGTAATTCCATTGCGGCAATAATTGCTTCACCAATTTCATAGTTTAAATACAAGAAACCAGTTACTAAACTCGAAAATGCGCAACCAGATCCATGAAATCTCCCTTCTATTCTCTCGGCTTCAAATACTTTTCCATTGTATTTCACACAAATCTTTTCAGACGGTGGCTCATGTCCTCCTGTGATAATGAACTTCTCGGAAGGAGCGACTTTTAAAATTTCTGCTTCACGATTGTTTAGCACGACAAAATCCGCGAAATCAGTATTTTCCAAAACGAGTTCTGGCGCTTCAAAATCATATCCGGAACTTGATTTAAGAACAATATTCCAAACTATTTTAGCCTTTGGGTACTTTTGACGTATCAGCTTTAAAAACTCTGGTGAAATTAGACCTACTTTGATATGAGTTGGTTCAGGAAGAACACTTAATTCGTAATCGATTTCCTCCCACTTTCTAAACTTTGAGAAGAAGACCTTCTCGCTATTTTGTACTGTGTATGCGCTTACTACCCCCATTGCAGTGATTCCCAATAGACTTAATGTTTTGATATCTTGAAGAATTCCGGCTCCTGCTGACGGATCAAATCCGGAGATTACAAGTACCATCTTAAAGTCCCTCCCAAAAATTAAGAAGTAACGGTAATTTCTCAGGACAATCGTTTGATGGCTCAATAACGAAATCAGCACTATCAAATTGATCTAATATTTCTAACAATTTTCTGAATTCCTTTGAATCGCCCCATGGAGCATGATGACACTTCTCGTAAGTTACAATATCGGCATAGTAAATGTGAAATTCAACCGTATAATCTGCAAGCTTTTCTATGAATTCAGCGGCATCAAAACTGTAAATCTTACTATCAATAAGTAGATGACCAATGTCGATGCACATTTTAGTCTTACTCTCTTTAAGTACCCAAATATAATCCTCTGCACTGTGAAAATCATCGTTCATATACACATTTTCAATACGTACGTTGACAATGCCGTTTAATTTTTCAATATGTTCTGTACATTCTTCGAATAATTTACGGTTATTTTTCCAGGAATCCTTTTGTTTAGCTGATGGAAAGTGCAAAATAACATATTCCGCACCAAGCTTTTTAGCAATTTGTGCACTCTCTAAATTCGTATCATAGGTGTCATTTCTAACTACATCATCCAATATTGTTGGTTGAGGATGTGTAAGCAAGTATCTAAGTACGAAAGGTAGATGTATCCCAAATGGCTTTCCTCGTTTAGACAGAAATTTTTTCAATTTGTCAATATCGCATGATTTAAAAAACGTCAATTCATACAAATCGGCTGATGGTAGTGAATCTATCTTTTCTATATTCGCTCTAATTATGCTTGTAGATATGCCCTTTCTTTTCATTAAATCTTATCCTCCGAGTATTCTGAGGTTATTTTAATAGCACAAAACGGTCCACACATTGAACAACCATCTTCTTTGTAATTCATACTTTTATGTTTCTTCATGGCACGTTCCGGATCTATCGCCAATTCAAACATCTTGTTCCAATCGAAATTCCTTCTTGCAACTGCCATCTCGCGTTCCAACTCAATCGCCATTGGTATTCCGCGAGCAACATTTGCTACAGCTGCTGCAATTTTAGATGCTATAATACCCTCCTTTACCTCAGCTGCATCGGGTAATCCAACGTGCTCAGCGGGTGTTACGTAACATAGAAAGTCACATCCATAGTACCCTGCAAGTGCTCCACCGATAGCGCCGACAATATGGTCATGACCGACTCCTCTATCTGTTGGAAGAGGACCCAACATGAATATTGGCCTACCAAGACCTACCTTTTTCATCAATTTGACGTTCATTTCTATTTCGTTTAGAGGAACATGTCCAGGCCCTTCTAACATTACTTGAACTCCTTCGGCATTTGCTCTTTCAACGAGTTCTTGCATGTAAAATAGCTCCTCAATCTGTTGTATATCTGTGGAATCCACGACAGCTCCTGGACGCATTCCATCTCCAAGACTAAGTGTTATGTCATATTCTTTTGCAATCTTCAATATCTCGTCGAAGTTCGTATAAAAAGGATTCTCTTTTCCATTCTTAATCATCCATCCCACAATTATTGATCCTCCACGACTGACAACCTTTAAAATCCTTTTGGAGGTTTTTAGTTTTTCAAGCACTCTTTTCGTGATACCAACATGTATCGTCATAAAGTCGATTCCGTCTTCGGCGTGCTGAAGTACCATCTTAATGAAATCACTCTCTGAGAAATCTACTACATTCTTTTTCTCCTTGAAAGCCAAGACTGCAGAATCGTATATCGGAACCGAGCCAACAGGTATTGGCGATTCCTTCAGCAATTCTTTTCTCATTCCTGACAAATTTCCCCATGTCGATAATATCATTACTGTATCAGCACCTGATTCAACAGCCACTCTGAGTTTCTCAATCTCTTTCTCAAATGATGAGTAACCTACAGAAGTGCCGATATTAGCATTGATTTTTACCGACAATCCGCCACCTATAGCTGTTGGTTTAGCCATTTTGTGATATTTGTTCTTGGGAATTACAACCAACCCATCAGCCACAAGCCTTCTGAGTTTCTCGGGCTCGATCCCTTCACTTTCTGAACAACGCATTAATTCGTTTGACAAAATTCCTCTTCTTGCCAACTCGATTTGTGTCATTATTCATCACCTCCGCGACCGCTCAATCTTTTTAGTTACAGCCAACTTTTAGCGAGTCTTCGATCAACTGGGCAGCTCGTATACCAGACTCAATCATACCACCAAAAATTGGACCCATTCTTGGACCACCTCCAACACTTACAGCAGCCATTCCCATCACAAACAACCCTGGGTATATTTCCCGAGTACCCTCTAAAACAAACTTTTCACCATTTTCGGCATCCATTGGAAATTCATATTCAACAACACCATAAGTACAAAGATTTTCTGTAGACCCAGAAACGGCACTTAAAATGCCCCTTTTTGTTAATAACCTTACCAAGTTTGCAGGATGACCTGTACCATCTACAGTATACTTAGCAACTATACTTATTGGATCAACGTGGAGTTTTTCTCTTATTGTAGGCATCCAGTTAATCACCACGCCAGAAACTCTATTATCGTACATAATGAGATCTTCAACAAATACGTTATTCAAGATAACTGTACCACTAAGCGTTGTGTGATATAAAAGAGCAGAAGCAAAATGAACAGAATCAACTACAAGTAACTCTCCAAAATCCTTGTACTTTATGCCTAAACTATCTAGGTATCCCTTCAAACTATTCTCCAAAACAAGTTCGTTGAACATCATACCGCCACCCCAGATACCACCACCAGGTTCGTTTTTTGCCTCAAATATTGCAACTTTAAATCCCTTTTTTGAAAGTTCGTATGAAAGTGCAAGCGCACTCGGACCACAACCAGCAATGGCAACATCAACCTCAAGTACTTCAGATAGTTTCTTAAAGAAGCTCTCAACAATAAATTTTGAAATCAAAGCATCCTTTTTCACCAAAAACAACCTCCTTTAAAAGTTTTTATATTAAAATAAAATCCCTCCGATTAATTCGGAGGGAAAGATTTTTTTACATCGTTATTGAATTAAAAAACATAAATACTGTTCCACATCCCTCCGCCGGTATTACCCGGATCAGGTTCAAAGGGTCGAAGGATTGCCTCCTTCCTCTCAGCCCCGCAGTATGGAGCTCCCCTGTGGATTATTAAATTTTCTATCTAAATAATACCATTGTTATGTATCTTTGTCAATATGTCAATATCCATTTTGAAAATTTCTGTGAAAATATACCAAATCTATACCTAATATCAATCATTTCTTGTATCTTTTGAATCCCATATACCTCTTGACAAGTTAGGATAGACTAAGTATAATATAAATGTATATACAAGTTATTTTAATCACAAAATTACTTTGGAATTCATTAAGAGGGAGGATGTATAAAATGGAAAAGATTAAGGTAGTGGTCATAGGTTGTACGCACGCAGGAACGGCTTTCATAACAACTGCCAAGAGACTTTACGGTTCAAATGTGAAAATTACCACATATGAAAGAAATGATACAGTATCTTTCCTTTCATGTGGAATTGCTCTACATGTAGGTGGTATTGTTAAAGATCCGATGAAGTTGTTTTATTCATCGCCAAAAGTACTTAGTGACCTCGGTGCAGAAATGAAAATGAGGCATGAAGTAGTAGACGTAAATATTGAGGAAAAATACGTTGTTGTTAGGAATCTTAAAACAGGTGAGACATTCAAAGACTTCTTTGACAAGCTCGTCGTAACGAGTGGCTCCTGGCCAATAATTCCAGATGTGCCTGGAAATGACCTCGATGGTATTCTATTATCCAAAAATTTTTACCATGCTCAAGATATCGTAAGATATTCAAAAAAATCAAATAAAATTGCTGTTATTGGTGCTGGTTACATTGGTGTTGAACTCGCTGAAGCATTCAGACGCAATGGCAAAGAAGTTGTACTGATAGACGTTGCTGAAAGGATACTTTCAAAATACCTTGACAGAGAGTTTACAGATATACTCGAAAAAGAACTTAAGGAAAACAATATAAAACTGGTTCTAAATGAAAAGGTCTTGAGATTTGATGGTGAAAATGGTCGAGTTAAGAGCGTTATAACTGATAAATCTGAAATTGAAAGTGACTTAGTAATTATAGCAACTGGATTTAGACCAAATACAGACCTCTTCAAAGGTAAATTAGAAACTCTGAAAAATGGTGCGATAATCGTTGACGAATACTTACATGCATCTAATCCAAACGTTTTTGCAGCAGGTGATAGCGCAGCTGTTTGGTACACTCCTTCAGAAACTTATGAATACATACCTCTTGCTACCAACGCAGTGAGAATGGGAACCATAATTGCTTACAATTTATTCGAAAATAGAATGAGGTACCGAGGGACTCAAGGAACATCTGGTGTAAAAGTCTTTTCTTATAACGTTGCTACGTCTGGGCTAAATGAACTTTTGGCTAAGGAAAAGGGAATTGAATACGATGTTTTGTATGCTTTTGAAAACAACAGACCTGAATTTATGCCTGAATTCGAACCTGTGTATGTAAAATTGCTATATCGCAAAGATAACAAGAGAATAATAGGTGGACAAGTTATGTCAAAAGCAGATGTAACAGAAAGTGCAAATACACTTTCGGTAGCTATTGCAAATAGAATGACTGTTGAAGATCTTGCATTTGCAGATTTCTTCTTCCAACCTTACTTCAATAAACCATGGAACTTTTTAAATACCGTTGCACTTAAGGCTCTTGAGAAAATCACTTTGAATAACTAAGCATTATTCTATATCTATATGATACAGCCACTATTTAATAAAATAGTGGCTGTATTTTTTTCTTTCTTTGTTTACCTTTCCGTTGAATTTAGAGTATAATATAAATAGTAAAAGTTCGAAAGGTGAACTAATATTTTGCCCATTACGTGGTGTTTGGAGGGAGATCTATGGACCTTAAAGAGATAATTATCAAGAGGAGAAGCATAGGGAAGTTCAAGGACCAACCGGTTAATTTAGACACTTTAACAGAAATTTCAAAGTATGCACTCTTGGCTCCAAGCGGTATGAATTCCAAACCAGTTGACCTTGTGATTGTGACAGAGAAAGAAAAGATTGAACAGATAATCAACTCAAGGAAAAGTGCCTTTTCATTCTTAAAGACTTCACCAGCTTGCATTGTTGTGACATCTGATCAAAGCAGCTCTACGTGGATCTCTGATGCTTCAATAGTAGCAACGTACGTACAACTTCTGACTGTTGAATATGGGCTTGGAAGTTGTTGGGGACATGTTCTTGAAAGGTATCAAGAAAGTGCATCTGTTGAAGAAACTATAAAGAATACACTTTCAATTCCAAATAACTATCGTGTCTTGTGTGTTATAGGTATTGGATATCCTGACGAGATAAAGAGTGAACATACGCTAGATGAAGTGAAGATAACAAAGTTGCATTATAACAATTGGTAGTTAACTTATCTTAGACAACTTACAAGGGGGTAATAATATGGGAAAGTTGAGAACAAATAAAGAAAGCGTTGTACAGCTATCCATTCTTGTCGAAGTTGCCCATCCAGTTGTGAGAATGCCTGTCGTAGACGGAAATGGGAATTCTTTTTATTTCCCAGGAGTTGGTGGGATTACATACAACTTCGGACTTGGAGACAACACATTTAAAATGCACGGAGACCATATTGAACCTGATGTTAGTACAAAAAATAAAGATAAAGACTTGAATCCGACGTGTATGGCTCTTTCTTGTATTGGAAACGAAGCTATCGTAATTTCAGGTGATGCTAAGGGGATGAAGGGTTATGTTATTGGAAAACACGGAGGAATAGATCACGTTCTTGTTTGGATGCCACAAAAGGAAAAACTTGCTATCGGTGATAAGATTCAAATCAAGTCATGGGGTCAGGGGCTTGAACTTATAGATTATCCAGAGATAAGAATTATGAATATTGATCCGGAACTTTTTGAAAAAATACCCATCAAAGTGAAAAAGGGAAGGTTATATGTTCCTGTTACTGCAGTTGTTCCTGCGCATTTGACAGGTTCTGGAATAGGTGCTGGTAATCCCGCAGCTACTGATTACGATATGAATACACTCGACAAAGATGAGATTTCAAAATATGGATTGGATAAAGTAAGAATTGGTGACCTTGTTGCAATATCAAACCACTATAATGGTCACGGTGCTGGCGGTTATAAGGAAGGTGCAATTTCAATTGGAGTTGTTGTCCATTCGAATTGCTTTAAAACTGGGCATGGACCAGGCATGGTTATTATAATGACTTCTAAAGAAGGTACTTTGGTGCCAGCAATTGAAGAAACAAGCAATATCAAGAATTACTTAGAAATATGAATTTATAGAGACAAAAGTTAATCAGAAAATCCCATCCTTATGAGGATGGGATTTTTTATAATTTGATAAAATCTTATCCCTTGCAAGCAATTTTGAGTTTAATTAGGGATATTCAGAAATATTGGCTGAATTTGGGGTAATATGACGTGATTAGTATTGGTGTACGTATGATATAATGTGAAAGGTGATTCAGCATAAATGTGACATGTGATTCATTTGAAAGATATTTATGAGGATCGTTGATAATTCTGTAAATTGCTAAAGTGGGAGGTTATCGGAATGAAGTACGCAAAGATTATTTCCTCAGGTATGTATGTACCACAAAAGATCATGATAAACGCTGAGTTTGAGAAACTGACTAATTTTACAATTGATCCATATTTTTCTGAAACGATAGGAATAGACCATCGTCATGTATCCGAGGATTGGGAAACACCAACTTACATGGCTGCGGAAGCCGCAAAAAAAGCTCTGAAACGAATTGGAATGAGTCCTGAAGAAATTGATTTAATAATCGTTGGTACAGATACTCCGGAATCCGTTTCACCACCAGATGCTCCACGTGTGCAGTACTTAATTGGTGCACATAAAGCCGAGCCGCTTGCTTTCAATGTGAATGCTTCGTGTGCTAATGGTGCTCTCATGCTTGATATTGCTTCACGGTACATCGCTATGGGAGATTATAGGAACGTACTTGTCATAGGTACTTATGCAATGACTAAATTCCTAAGTTGGAAATACTCTTGGGAAGCACTATTCAGCGATGGTGCTGGTGCAATTATATTAACAGCATCGGATGAACCTGGATTCATTGGCAGTGTTTCCCGCGCAGATGGTAGTTGGTGGCAAAATTGGGGTATTTATATGGGAGCTGGAACAATGAATCTTTCAGGTTTTGAAAGAGGTCTACACAAATTGGATTTAAGAGCAGCGTATCCTGCTACTGTTAATGAGGAAGGCTGGCCTATGCTTATTAACAAACTAATGGAAAAGTACAACATATCAAAAGATGAGATAGGAATGATTTTCTTTACGCAGGTGAGAAAGAAAACAATACTGAAAGTTATGGAGACTTTAGGTATTCCAGAAGAAAGAACACACCTTGTTATGCACAAATATGGGTACACAGGCTCTGCTTGTGTGTATATGGCATACGATGATGCTTTTGACGAAGGAAAGATTGAAGAACTTGATGGAAAGGTCGTTATCTTCTTGACATCTGGAGTCGGATTCCAGCAGGTAGCAACTGCTTTCAGAATGTAATCATGACAAAATATTTCAACATCAAGGAGGCATCTTTTTGAATAGAGTTTCAAAAAAACGGATTCCACAACGCGTTGATGGTGTAGAATCAAAGAATAAGTTAAAGGAATTAGCTATTGATCTTCTAAGTAAAAATAACTTTGGTGATGTTTCTATTTCACAAATCGCCAAAAACGCGGCACTTAGTACCGCAGCGTTTTATCAGTATTACATCAACAAGGAGGAGTTATTTAGAGAAATAGTAGAGGACTTTCTGGCAGACGTTAAAAGGGATTTAGTTGGCAATTCTCTTTATGAAATTGGATTGAAGTATTTTGAGTATTCTATTAAGAATAAAAAACTTGTACGTGCTATTCATTTGAACGAATATTATTTTGAGTGGGTTAGAAATGAATTTGAAGCTATCTTGAAGGATGTTTCTACAAGCTTTGGTTTAACTGATGTTGGACATTTTTATTTTTGGTCCCCAATTAGATTCGCCGTAAATTTTGGTGATTTACTTGATATTGATGTAAAACCCAAAGTCTTCATTAAACTTTTGGAAACTGGTCTAAGTCATACAAAGGATTTGGAATTACCCAAGGAAGTATTCGAATTTAGACCTATCAGACATTCTTTAGAAGCTGATGAAAGGCGGGAAATTATACTTGCAAATGCCGAAAGCCTTTTTGGAACCTATGGCTTTCATAAGACACAGGTTTATGATATCGCAAGGGCATCGGGAGTCGCAGTTGGAACGGTCTATCTTTATTTTGAAAACAAAAGAGAAATATTAAGAGAATTAGTTAGATGGATAAGTAAGGGTTTAAGATACAATGTCAAGAATGCGGTTAAAAGGTTTGAGCATTATCCACGCCTTGTGCAGGAAATAGCTGGATTGTATGCCTTTATCCAGTTTTTTAAAAGCCATGCAACTATGTATAAAGTTGTTAGAGAAAGCCAAGCTCTTGATCTTGAAATTTCAAAAGAGTATTACATGTCAATTTTTGAGCCATATTGCAGTGCTTTGAAAAATTCTGTGGAGATTGGAACACTATCTCTTCCAATAATAAATGAAAGCAAAAAAGATGAAAAGAAAGTTAAGCTTATTCCATATGTTTCTCTAATACTTATGAGTATGGGACACTATCTTGGTGAGGACTGTTTATTAAGTGGAAAGACTGTAGAGAATGACCAAATAAGGTCTTTCTTACAGAATCTTTATGTTTATTTATGTAACGGTTTTGGAGGTGTTAACATTGATAGATGTGAAAGATGAATATAAAAAGAAGATTGTCAGTACTGACTATGTTATTTCTCTGCTGAAAGATAACTGGACAGTTGTAGTTGGAATGACTCCAATGGAACCAAAGGAATTCTTAAGAAACTTACATAAGGCGAAGGTAAATGGGGTAGAGGTATTTACATGCCTGAATACTGAACCATATGAATTTTGTTCAAATGAAGCATACTTCAGTAGGTTTTATAATTACTCATGGTTCTTTGGACCGTTTAATAGAAAACTTTCCAAGAATACATATTACGTTCCAAACAACCTACATCAATCTGGAACTAACCTCATACAATCCACAAAGATTAACGTATTTGTAGGTGTAGCCTCTCCCATGGATGAGAAAGGCTTTTTCACACTTTCAGCAAGCGTTGTATATGAAAAAGATGTTCTTGAAAACGCGGATATTGTAGTTCTCGAAGTTAACCCCAATGCACCTCGAACTCATGGTGATACTCACGTCCACATTTCAGACGTCGACTACATTGTAGAAGTAAACTACGATTTACCTCAAGCTGAGCTACTCGAACCGACTGAAGTTGAAAGAAAGATTGCAGAGCATATTGTGGAATTGATTGAAGATGGTTCTACTATACAGCTTGGCATAGGTGGTATTCCAAATGCAGTTGCAAAGTTCCTGGTTAGCAAGAAAGATTTAGGCGTGCATACTGAAATGTTTACAGAAAGTATGATTGACCTTTTTGAAGCAGGTGTTATTACTAACAAGAAAAAAACTCTTTGGAACGGAAAATTTGTTTGTACGTTTGCATACGGTAGTCAAAGAATGTATAAATTCTTAGACGAAAACCCTTCTGTTCTCTTCTTAAGAGGACGATATGTAAATGATCCTTATGTGATTGCCCAAAATGAAAAGATGCTTAGCATCAATACCGCTCTAATGGTAGATTTAACAGGGAATGTCTGTTCAGAGGCGTTGGGAACAACACATTACAGTGGAACTGGAGGCCAACTTGATACTCACAGAGGAGCTGTGAAAAGCAAAGATGGGAAGGGCATTATTGCTATGAGATCTACTGCAAGAGATGGTCAAGTTTCAACGATAGTACCAATTTTACCTCAAGGATCTCCCATTACAGTTCCACGACAAGAGCTGGATTATGTCGTAACTGAGTGGGGAGCTGTTCGATTGAGAGGATTACCTACAAGGAAGAGAGCATTAGCTCTTATTTCAGTAGCACATCCTGACTTTCGTGAATCCTTGAGACAGGAAGCACAAAAACTCGGTTTAATATAGGTTTTTCACAAATTCGAATCCAAAACGTTATTCCGTCACGGAAGTCAACTATGTAAAATTAAATTTTGAGTAGAAGACGAAAATGTATGCTCAATATTGAATTTCTCTCGCTTTTTCTTCATAGCAAATATCGTCCTTAGCA
>Ga0081479_110507_pt1 | contig 145506 bp, 129 predicted proteins | sample MamHotmetagenome_FD_70984 | JGI IMG/M metagenome (GOLD analysis project Ga0081479, IMG submission 70984) | Hot spring cone microbial streamer communities from Mammoth Hot Spring (Liberty Cap Streamers), Yellowstone National Park, USA - T=72 v2... | ecosystem: Environmental > Aquatic > Thermal...
ATTCCCAACCCTGCGACTTCCTTATTAGTGTATAATACAGACACAGCAGGTGGTCTATTGCCAGGGTATTATTACAATGCAGGTACGCAGACTTCTCCCAATTGGGTGCGTTTATTGAATGGTGGCTCTCCCTCTGATGTCTGGCTGACCCTTGGCAATGCAGGAACCAACCCTTCTACTCACTTTCTTGGAACTACGGATAATAAAGATTTAGTTTTTCGTACGAATAATACTGAAAGGATGCGAATAACTGCGGATGGCAGTGTCGGCATCGGGACGACGAATCCTGCTAACAAATTACACATAAATAATGGCCAAATTTTAATATCAAAATCAAATTCAGACAGTGAAAATGTTGTTTTATCTGTGCATTATCTTCAAGGCAAAGCAGCATACTTAATTGGTACATACATGGAATGGGACTCAACCGCTATTTATATTGGTGGTTATAATGCTAATTCTCCAACTTCTATTGATGGAATTCCTGTAACTACTAATAAAGTTATAATTGGTGGTGCTTGGAGTTCTGGTCTTCCAATTTATGCCTCCGCTTTTAATAATACGAGTAGTAGAAAATTAAAAACTGATATCAAGCCATTAAATTATGGTTTAAAAGAAATTTTAAAGTTACAACCTGTGCAATATGTCTTTAACTACGATCCTAAAAAGATACCTCAAATCGGACTTATAGCAGAAGACGTAGTAAATGATATTCCTGAAGTTGTTTCAGTTTTAGATAAGAAAGGAGCTCATTTACCTCCTTATGATAAGAATGGCGTGCCGGTAGCCATAGATTATAGTAAACTATCCGTTGTTCTTATTAATGCTATTAAGGACCAACAAAAAATCATCCAACAATTACAAGAAGAAAATGATCAATTAAAATCTGAGGTAAAAGCCCTTGCAGAACAAATGAATAAGTTAATCAACATACTATCTGCTGAAAATAAAGTGGGAAATAAGTGAGATTTAGTTAAAAGTGGAAAGTAGAAAGTGAAAAGTCCAATGATTCACCCCTTTTTATTCCCTTTCTCTATATGACTAAGGCCTTGCTGAAAAGTTATCAAAAATTTGATTGTTACTACTTATATGTTTTCCATACCTTAAAAGGGAAAGAAAAAATGAGTGAACGCATCATAAACAAAACTTTATGTTTCAATTCACCAAAAGCAACGATTCAAAAAGAGAAAGAAAATGAAAACCCATATCATGAACATCCCAAGGGATTTTTATTGTTTTTTTCGAAAAAAATTTTTACACATTTTTGCTTTTGATATCTACTGTCAATTTAAAAAATTATTACTTCATTGCTGCTCGAACTTTTAAGCAAATCTTATTTAAAAAATATTTGTATATTAAAAATTATTATATTTACATTAACAAACTCAGAAAATGCTTTATTTTTCAAACATATTATTTTTGCATTTGTGGGAGATAACTCAAAGAAGAAAAAATCTGCAAATTTTTCGAAAACTTTCCGAAAATTATCGAAAGTTATTCCTTGAGATTTTCAAGGTTGTAAGGAAAGAGTTTAGACCTAATCTACCAATCACATTGGTGAGAAGACTGTTTATATGGCGGTTGTGGGGTGGTGCATTAGGGCAAGACGGTGAGGTATTTACTGCTGTCTTTTTCCATCATTGCAAGGAGCGAAGCAACGAAGCTATTTCCCTTATAGCTCCATCCCGTTATTGCAAACAAAAGGTAGCCAAGAGTGCGCGAGTGAAGCAATTTTCCCAATGCTCTTTGTCCTTTGTAGTAGGTGTTTGGTGGAGATTATCCACTTTGTTTTCCGACAAGTCGGAACAAGTTATGAGATTGCTTTGCTTATTTGCTATGCCTGCGACTTGCACGAACAACACTACCCGCAAAAGTGCTTACATCTTACAGGTCTTTTACAAAAACTCTTTTTATTTACCAAATGCAAAGATTTTATCTACATGCAACTGAGAACTAATAACCAATGACCAAATAACCAAGCAATTAAATAAAAGTGTATATGAAAAGTTCAAATGTTTATTTTACACTTGCCATCGTGGCAATGTTTTATGTAGCTTTCCTCATGAAAGGAATGAGGAGTGGGTTATATGCCCAAGGTGTTGGAATAAGTACTACTTTTTTTACGCCTGATTCTTCAGCTATGCTGGAAATCCGTGCAAACAACAAAGGCCTACTCATACCGCGTGTAGCATTGACAGGTCCAACCGATTCGACAACGATTCCCAACCCTGCGACTTCCTTATTAGTGTATAATACTGACACAGCAGGTGGTTTATTGCCAGGGTATCATTACAATGCAGGTACGCAGGCTTCTCCCAATTGGGTGCGTTTATTGAATGTTGGCTCTCCCTCCGATGTCTGGCTGACCCTTGGTAATGCAGGAACCAACCCTTTTACTCACTTTGTTGGAACTATGGATAGTGTAGATTTGGTCTTTCGTACGAATAATACTGAAAGGATGCGAATAACTGCGGATGGCAGAGTCGGCATCGGGACAGCGAATCCTATTTCCAAATTACACGTAAATAATGGCCAAATTCTAATATCAAAATCAAATTCAGACTATGACAATGTTCTTTTATCTGTGCATTATCCTCAAGGCAAAGCAGCATACTTAATTGGTACATTCATGGGATGGGACCAAAACGCTATTTATATTCCTGGTTATAATGGTATTGACCCAACTATAAGTATTGATGGAATTCCTGTAACTACTAATAAAGTTGTATGTGGTGGTGGTGATCCACCATATTTCGGTCTTCCAGTTTATGCCTCCTCTTTTAATAATTTTAGTAGTAGAAAATTAAAAACTGATATCAAGCCGTTAAATTATGGTTTAAAAGAAATTTTAAAGTTACAACCTGTGCAATATGTCTTTAACTACGATCCTAAAAAGATACCTCAAATTGGACTTATAGCAGAAGACGTAGTAAATGTTATTCCTGAAGTTGTTTCGGTTTTAGATAAGAACGGAAATCATTTATCTCCTTATGATAAGAATGGCGTGCCGGTAGCCATAGATTATAGTAAACTATACGTTGTTCTTATTAATGCTATTAAGGACCAACAAAAAAACATCCAACAATTACAAGAAGAAAGTGATCAAATAAAATCTGAGGTAAAAGCCCTTGCAGAACAAATGAATAAGTTAATCAACATACTATCTGCTGAAAATAAAGTGGGAAATAAGTGAGATTTAGTTAAAAGTGGAAAGTAGAAAGTGAAAAGTCCAATGATTCACCCATTTTTATTCTCTTTCTCTACATGACTAAGGCCTTGTTGAAAATTTATCAAAAATTTGATTGTTACTACTTGTATGTTTCCCATACCTTTAAAGGGAAAGAAAAAATGAATGAACGCATCATACAAAAAGCGTTAGCTTTAAATTTACCATTTGAAAAATTATTATTTCATTGCAGTTTATATTTTTTAGCATCTTTCTATTCATGAAGTACAACCTTCTAATTCCGAAGTAGAAGTTTTATCTTTCGAAATAGAAATTTTATTTTCCGAGATGCCTTTTTCTACTTTCGAAGTACCTTTTTTATCTTCCGAGATAGCTTTGAGACAGCATCTATCCAGGTTTAAGATACCTTCAGGAATAGCCTGAACATAAAAGCATGAAAAAAACTAAAATAAATACTCATGTGTCTCGAAAAAAGTTTACAAAAAATAAAAAATTAGTTTGGTGATTTTTGAAAAATAATTTTTTTGTTTAAAATTACCAAATTTACTATGGGTAAGATAAGAAAACCAAACGTACAACGATCAAAAGAGCCACAAAATTATTTTGACGACCCTTGACAATTAATCACGACTAACAATTATAGTTTATATTACGAAAAAGTGGAGACCAAAAACCACTTTAAAAAACGTGGAGAGTCCCGAAAAGCCAAACGAGTAGGGGTAATTAAATCTTTATGAAAATGAAAAGAATAACAACAATTGTAGGAGAAGTTTTAGTTGTTTTTTTCTTCTTTACTAATTAGGCAAAAGCCCAGGGTTCTGTTGGTGCAAATGTAGGATTTTACAAAAGATTCAAACAAGGATCTGATGTTATACTTGGATTTAATCTAAATGGTAAATTTTATATTAACGAAAACATGCGAGTGGGAGCTAATATTGGCTACTATGTTAAATTTGTTTTAGGAATCAGAAGCTTCATAATGCCAATTACTAGCTTATCAGAATGTAGCTTTAGTGATAATGATTTTAGCCCTTATATAGGTGGTGACATGGGTATTTATCGTGTTGGACTTTCAAATTCATTAATTTGAACTACTGCCAATGCTAGTTTTAAACTTGCTCCCGTAGTTGGTTTTGACTATAAATTATCTGACAATCTATTGCTTAATGGTAATTTAAAAATCCATTTAATCTTCACTCATCAAGAAACCTCAACAGCATTTACTATTAATGCTGGGCTATGTTATAAATTTTAATTAGCAGCACATCATCGCATGCTAAGCTCAATTAGGCTTCCCATCTTAAAGAAAAATTGTTCTCTATATAAAAACCATGATTAAAGCCTCTGCTTGGGCTTTTCTTTTTTTTTTAATACAGAGGAAAATGCTTTGTGGTTTCATGTGATGAGTCCAAAAATTAGGATGGAAAGAGGTTAATCTTAAAAAATGACGTGAGCACTTTTGAATTTTAAAATAGAATATCCATTTTTTTAAAAGGATTTGTCAAAGATTTGTTAAGTAAAATCCTATAAAGCAAAGATGAAAAGTTCTCTTTAACTTTTTTTATTACCAATAAATAGATAATTCATTTGTTTTCTGCGATTCCATGCAACTGTCAAAAACGGCTAAAAATAAAATCGAGAAGGAGTATTTCATCCATTTTTATTATTTTGTATTTTTGCGAAAAGTTATATTTTTATATGAAGAAAAAAGAATTTGATTCAAAAGATGTTGAATTGTCAAAACTTGCCAATGCTTTAAGTCATCCTGTACGTGTTTATATTCTCAAAAAATTAAATAAGATAAATTCCTGCTGTACAAGTGGAGATATGATTGAAGAATTGCCTATCGCCAGATCAACTCTTTCTCAACATTTAAAGGAATTAAAATATGCTGGACTTATTCAAGGAGAGATAGAATTGCCTAAAATACGATATTGTCTTAACCAGGAGAATTGGGAAAAAGCAAGAGAACTCTTTGCTGAATTTTTTGATTTAAAGAAATAAAGTTACACTTCGTTTAATTTTTGTCGGACAAGGGTTGCCAAAACATTGATAGCAATTTTGTTTGCTCCACCTTGTGGGATGATGATATCAGCATAACGCTTGGTAGGCTCGATAAAAATTTCGTGCATAGGTTTTACATATTTTTCGTAATGTTCAAGGGCTTGTTGGAAAGAACGGCCACGCTCGACAGTATCTCTGCGAAGGATACGCATGAGGCGATCGTCAGGGTCTGCATCCACAAATACCTTAAGGCCTATTTTTTTTCTTAATTCTTCATGGGTAAAAATTAAAATTCCTTCGATGATGAGCACTTTAGTAGGATGAACTGGAATAGTTTCTTTTGCCCTCGAACAAGTTAAATAATTATAGATGGGCATCTCTACTGTTTTTCCTTCACAAAGTTCATCCACATGCTTACAAAGCAAGTTAAATTCAATAGAATCAGGATGGTCAAAGTTAACCTGTTTACGCTCTTCAAGACTTAAATGACCAAGATCTTTGTAATATGCATCCTGGGGTAGAACGCTAACTTGTCCTTTACCGAATTGCTCAATGATGGCCCGCACAACTGTTGTCTTACCGGAACCACTACCTCCTGCTATACCGATAACAAGCATTTTTTTGCAAACCTACTAAGTTTTTGCTAAATGATTAAGCAATTTCTTTCTCTGTTTTTCTCTACTTTTGCAAAAAAATCATGGGCTTGTTTTCTTTTTTTAAAAAATCTTCTGAAAAATCGATGATCATTGGTCTAGAAAAGACCAAAAAAAATGTGTTTAAACGTTTATGGGATGCAATTTCGGGTAAAAAAGAAGTAGATGAGGAGCTTCTTGCAGAGCTTGAAGAAATCTTGTTGTCTGCAGATGTTGGGGTGAAAACTACCGTTCAACTTTTATCAACTTTTGAAGAAAAGTCCAGAAAAGAGAAATTCGTTAGCGATGAAGAACTCATGAGGATTTTTGAAGGTGTTGTTCTTGAGATGCTTTTAAAATACAACACGCCTGAGAAGATTAAAAACTATGACGAAAACATCAAACCGTTTGTGTACCTTGTTGTAGGGGTTAATGGGGTGGGGAAGACGACGACCATTGGTAAACTGGCGGGGCAATTTAAGCATGCTGGTAAAAAGGTTCTTCTTGGAGCTGCAGACACTTTTCGAGCAGCAGCCATAGATCAGTTAAAAGTTTGGGCTAATCGGGCCGGAGTCGATATTCACGAAAAGGGTATGGGTGCAGATCCTGGTGCCGTTGCCTATGAAACATTAAGCAAAGCTAAAGCTGGCGATTACGATGTAGTAATTATTGATACGGCGGGAAGGTTGCATAACAAAGTAAATTTGATGAACGAACTTGGGAAAATCAGGCGAGTAATGAGCAAAGTCATAGAAACAGCTCCCCATGAGGTTTTGCTTGTTTTAGACGCCACAACGGGTCAAAATGCTTTTGAACAAGCGCGTCAGTTTACGGAAGTTACGAAGGTTACAGGTTTAGTTTTAACTAAATTAGATGGTACGGCCAAGGGGGGAGTTGTCCTCGGGGTATCAAACGAATTTCAACTTCCTATTAAGTTCGTAGGTTTAGGAGAAAACATAGATGATTTACAAGTATTTGATCCTGAAGTGTTTGTAAAAGTGCTCTTAAAAAATGTCGAGTAAAAATGTACGTATCAGCATTATAACCCTTGGTTGCCCTAAAAACCAAGTGGATAGCGAAAAATTAGCCGCAAGACTCGCTGAAAAAGGTTTTATCGTTGAGCATGAAAGTAGTGAAGCCGATGTCTTTATTGTCAATACGTGTGGCTTTATACGTCCAGCACAAGAAGAATCTATTGAAATGTTATTAACGCTACGGGCTCAACACCCGAAAGCTCGCATCGTGGCTATGGGTTGTATGACTCAGCTTTTCAAAGAAGAACTGCAGGCAGAATTAAGAGAAGTTGATGATATTTACGGAGTAAATGAGGAAGACCGACTTATTCATGACCTCACAGGAGAAGCTTTGTTTACGTCGGGTGAAAACATTCAACGGAATTTATCAACCCCATCGCATTACGCATATCTAAAAATCAGTGAAGGGTGTAATCGTTCTTGCAGTTTTTGCACAATTCCTAAGATAAGAGGGAAACTACGAAGTGTACCGATAGATGTGCTCTTTCAAGAAGCAAAGCTATTAGCTTCAAAAGGTGTGAAAGAGCTTATTCTCGTTTCACAGGATACAGTTTCGTATGGGATGGACCTAGAAGGTAAACCTCAACTTGTGAATCTTCTTAAGGTTTTATCTGAAATTGAAGGCCTAAATTGGCTTAGGGTAATGTATCTTTATCCTTCAGGGGTGACAGACGATTTAATTCGAGAAATTGTTCAAAATGAGAAAGTTGTTAAGTATTTTGACATTCCTTTTCAGCATAGTCACGACAAGGTTTTAAAAACCATGGAGCGTAATACAACTACCAAACAACTTGAAATTTTGTTTGAAAAAATCCGTTCGTGGCTACCTATGGCAACCATTAGGGGAACAGTTATCGTCGGTTTTCCAGAAGAATCAAATGCAGAGTTTGAGCATTTAATGCGTTTTGTAGAACAATACAAGTTTGAAAAATTAGCAATTTTCCCTTTCTCTCTTGAAGAAAAGGCTCCTGTTTTCCAAATGAAAAATGTTTTTCATTTTCCACATGCTAAAACAGTGCAAAAAAGATATAATACATTGTCCGAAATGTATGAAAAACTTAGTTTTAAAGCAAATGAAAAATATGTAGGAACCAGTCAAAACATTATTCTTGATTATTTCGATGCCGAAGAAAACGCATGGATTGCCAGAACCGAATACGACGCACCAGAGATAGACTTTGATGTAAAAGTATTTTTAAAAAATAATAGTCCAATAAAGCAAGGCGAAATCAAAAAAGTAAAAATTGTAAACCTTGATTTATATAGATTTAATGCTGAATTGTAAAATTCTTATGCAGATTTATTAACCAATTGTTAGCCGTAAATTTCACAAATAATTATAGTGGAGGCGGGTTATCTTATCAGTGGAATTTTGGAGATGGTAGTTTAAGATCTAATCAGCAAAATCCCTCTCATTTGTATGATGTGTATGGAGGTGGCTCATAAGTTTTTACGGTGACTTTGATTATTACTGATGAAAATGGATGTAAAGATACTGCAACGCAAAATGTAACTGTAAAACAGCGTCCTATCATTGATTTTTATGATGCTAGGGATTGGAAACATTGTGCGTATGGAGCTATTGCTGCTGATACTTTGACTTTTGAAAATGATTTTACTTATTATGATTTAGGGGATGGAGAATTGTTTTTTGGCGGTTCTTATAATGTAAATTGTAAATAACTGGAGTATTTATGATGGTTCTTATTATGCATGGCCCTCTGATAGGTATATTTGGCGATTTGAGCTTAGAGGTGGCGCATATAGTTCCCCTGCTGCTAAATTAGAAACATCTGATCGTTCTGTTAATAATGGAAATGACAGTCATTACTATTATGGCTATGGTAATACTCCACTTGAATCTCGCAATAGAACTTATGGTGGTCGTGGAGTACGCTAAAAAAGGAGGAACGCTTTTATGAAAAGTATACGTGCACCTCTATGGTTGGTGAGCGTAATGGCAGCTTTTGTGGTTGCGCATGCTCAATTTATAGGTGGTGCCGGCGGTGGTTCTGCAGTAACCTCCTTAAATCAATCCTCTTGTGCATATACCTACCCTGTGATCTATGTGGGAGGTAATGATAATATTACTTATTCGGGAACTATCATCAACGAAAATTGTCCTTCATGGCCTTACCCCAACATATATGCTGGGGGGTTAGATGATGGATACACAAATGCTTCTGTTCAGCAAGAAAGTTGTCCTTCTGTTAATTTCCCTAATATTTATGCGGGGGGTATTGATGGTGGATTTAGCATGCTGGCTTTATCGCAAGTAAGTTGCAATCCTCTTGCTTTTCCGAATATTTATGCAGGGGGTATTGATGATGGGTATAGCATGCAAAATTTAGATGCAGGCTGTTATCCTTACGCCGATTTCACCGCCGACACAACTTATATTTGTCGTGGCGATACCATTCACTTTACTGACTTGAGCATAGTACTTAGCACTGGTCCTACAGGATGGCAGTGGAACATTCAGGGTGCTACCTTTATATCAGATACCTTTGCTCAAAATCCTTATGCCGTTTTTGATACATCTGGCGTATTTACGGTTACGCTAACGGCCTATTATGGCACTTTTGGCTCTACTGTTCAAAAAACAAATTATATTACCGTATATCCAAGACCCAATGCAACTATTACTGCATCTGGTCCTACAACTTTTTGCGAAGGAGATTCACTTATGTTAATCATTTCCCCTTCAGGCTACACCTATCAGTGGAATACAGGCCAAACAACTCAGTCGATTTATGCAAGTGCCAGTGGGAACTATTGGGCAACGGTTACATCAGCTCATGGCTGTAGGGCAGAAACAAATGTGATTAATGTTAACAACTTACCAGCTCCAAAACCTTTGATTACCACAAATGGTTCTCCCGTCGTATGCAATGGCGATACGTTGGGGCTTACTTCTTCTCCAGCTCAAAGTTATCAGTGGATTCCTTCTGGCGATACCAGTCAACATATTACCGTTAATGAAAGTGGAACTTATCGAGTGAGTGTAACGTAAAGCAATGGATGTAGTTGTATTTCTGACCCAATCACTGTGACTTTTGGGGTTACTCCTGCTAAACCATCGATATATGCTAGTGGTCCATTAACTTTCTGCAATGGCGATAGTATTACGTTGACTTCAAGTGTTGCTAGTTCGTATGCTTGGCACCCAGGAGGAGATACTACGCAAAGTATTGTAGTGAAGAATTCTGGCACTTATATCGTTGAAGTTGGAAATGGTACGGGATGTACAAATTTTTCTGATCCTGTGACGATTACTGTGCTTAATTCACCGGCAAAACCTGTTATTACCCCCAGCGGTCCAACTACATTCTGCTTAGGGGATAGCCTAACTTTAACATCATCGCCGGAATATGGTTATCATAGGTATCCAACCAACGATACAACCCAATCCATTGTAGTTCATAATGGAGGAACTTACTATGTAGAAGTATTCGACAGCATAGGATGTAAAGAGCATAAGCGATCCTTTAACTGTTCAAGTCCTACCTCCTGTTTCGACACCTACGATAACTGCTTCAGGTCCTCTGAATATTTGTGCTGGTGATAGTGTCATTTTAACCTCAACACCATCCGTAAATTATTATTGGTTCCCTACGGGAGATAGTACGCAATCCATTGTTGTAAAAGATGCAGGAACATACTATTTAATGGTAGGTGAAGGTAGCTGTAGTGCCATTTCCAATACACTTACGGTTACCGTTTATCCAGTTCTTTCAAAACCAACAATTACGACCTCAGGTCCACTTACTTTCTGCAGTGGGGATAGTGTCGTATTGACTTCGTCAGCTGCAGCAGGTTATTCGTGGAATCCAGGTGGTCAAACCACGCAAAGCATTGTTGTCTACAACAGCGGGCATATTTTGTTGAAGTTAATTCTGGTGGTTCATGTACGGCCCGAAGCTACACCATCACAGTTACTGTAATACCAGCACCGGCTAAACTGATTATCACACCTCTCGGGTCGACGCATCTTTGCAGTGGCGATAGCGTCATTCTCACCACTACTGTGTACGATGCCTATCAATGGTATCCAGGAAATGAAACCACTCAGTCCATTACAGTAACATCTGGTGCTATGTACTATGTACGTGTATTTAACAACGCTACAGGGTGTAGTTCAATTTCAAATCCAGTGTTTGTTGATGTATCACCGCGTCCCGCGGTTAATGTTCTTGGACCGAGTGTGGCTTGTCTTTCTGCTAATGAAAACTATACAACTTATCAATTGCCTAATGTAACATACTTATGGACTGTGAATAATGGTTATGTGGTAAGTGGCAACAACACCAGCGATGTTCTCGTACATTTCTACGATACTGGATTTGCTTATGTTGGAGTTCATGTATTGGATACAACGAGTGGTTGTGCTAATTATGATAGTTTGCAGATACATGTTCTTTGTGCTCCTCATGCTTATGCAGGTAAAGATGTGACGATTTGTAAAGGTGATACGGTGCAACTGTTCGGTACTGGTGGTTTCCAAATGCAAAGGCAACCCTTGTTAGGCTTAAGTGATCCTACCTGTTCATCGCCTTTAGCAAGTCCACCATATACTATAGATTATGTACTTGTGACCTCCAATGGTAGTTGTACGGATTTTGACACAGTGCGCGTTACGGTAGTAGATAGACCCCATGTAGATGCAGGGCCTGATTTAATTGCCTCTGGAAATGACCCTTGTGTAATGTTGCTTGGCTATAGTCTGACACCTGGAGTTGCCTATTTATGGTATCCACCTTTTGGTCTATCAGACCCACATGTAGCTACTCCTTTGGCCTGCATAAGTGATGACACTACTAGCTACATTTTAGCTGTTTCTAATGGAGTATGTTCATCCACAGATACCACATATGTTTATCGTATTAAAGGTGATGAAGCTCCAGGTGATGTAAGTTTTGTAAACTCATTTAGTCCAAATGGTGATGGTGTCAACGATACTTGGATCATCATAAATTCTGAAAAATATCCTCGAAATAAACTCAGTGTGTTTAACCGTTGGGGGAATAAAGTCTACGAAGCTAAGCCCTACATGAACAGTTGGGATGGAACTTCCATTGGGAAACCCTTGCCCGATGGAACTTATTATTTCATCTTTGACAAAGGGAATGGAGATCCACCATATTCAGGTTATGTAACCATTATTCGAGAATAAAACATTCGTTATGCGCAAATTTGTTTTTCTCATAGTTTTAATGGCCATGATGGGCAGCGGGCTGAGGGCTCAGCAGCTGCCACTTTATAGCCAATATTACTTCAATCCAATACTTTATAATCCTGCTTCTGCCGGAAGTAGTGAGCGTTTTGAAATGAGTTTAATTTACAGGAATCAGTGGACAGGTCTTGAGGGCGCTCCCAAAACTGCAATGTTTACCTTTGGAGGACCGTTAAATATGGGTTCCAATATTAGCAGTCAAATTTATTCTGATAAGGCAGGAGTTTTTAGTAGATTAGGCGCAGATCTTGGCTATGCATATCGACTTGAATTGGCTAAAGACATAATCTGGTCTTTAGGTTTAACAGCTCAGTTTGTTAATATTTCATTAAATGGTGAACTTTTGACTTTTCAAGATCAAAATGAGCAAGTTATTCCTCGCGTCAATGAGAAGAGGACTTATTTTGATGCTACTGCTTCTACTTTTTTTAATGGAAAATACTTTTATGCTGGTTTTTCTGTTCCACAAATTTTAGGGGGACAAGTCAAGCTAGGAGGTGAAGGAAATCTTGATGGAACTTGGGTACATAGACATTTTTTCGCCCTAGGAGGAGTGTTTATACCTACAGGTGAAAAGTCTATTTAAGAACCTAATTTACTTTTTAAAGCTACACAGGGAGCTCCTTTACAACTGGATGCAGGATTACGTTTAGAATTAAGCAAACGCTATTGGATTGGTGTTACGTATAGAACTAGATCAGCTTTATCTTTAAGTCTCGGTCTTCTCATGATGGACAAAGTAGTTCTTGCTTATTCTTACGATTATTCAACGATAGATTTGGGAAATGCTTATCCTTCTTCTCATGAAATTATGCTCAAATATCTTTTTCCTAAGAAACAAATTAGTTACGCTTCGTTTTAAGTTATTCTTTTCTTTTATTCAAAAAAAAGCCACCGTATGGTGGCTTTTTTTGCACAAAAAAAGCTGCCCAAGGGCAGCTTTGGAAATGAAAAATTCATTTCATCTTTTAGATCTGGCTTCGTTTACCACAATTTTACGACCTTTTAGCATGGTGCCATTTAGCGCTTCTATTGCTTGTCGAGCTTCATTGTTGTTTTCCATGGTAACAAATCCAAATCCTTTGCTACGCCCCGTGAATTTATCGGTAATAACCGTTGCAGATTCAACTTTGTCATAGGAAGAAAAAGCTTCCATAAGATCATCACTTGTGATCCGATAATTCAAATTTCCAATGTAAATAACCATAATGATGCATTTTTTTAAACTACTACTTTGAGCCACCCACTACCAATCCTTCATAAAAGAATTGTGTGAACAACCAAAATAGCTTGCAAATATATTTTTTTTAAAAAACAAATTTCAATGAATTATGGCTAACATGAGATCTAGGAAAAAACCTGACAAACCCCAAGCTACAGCATTCTTGATGAGCTTATTCCTTGCCATGTCTTGATATCCTAAAATAAAATATTCATCCACTTGTTGGTTTAGTACTTTTTTGGGAAATGTTGGAACTGTATAAACAAGAATTAATCCTACAACACCAGGAATACTTAAAGTATATACTGGATTAATGCCTAAGAAATAGGCAGCAATGGTCACCAAGAATACGACTGGGCCAACAGTGTAGTTGTGATAATATTTTCTTGCAAAAGCAGATCCATTGACATAACTTTTCATTTGGTTTGTGTCTCCAAGGTTTTCAATGCTATCTTGAATATAAAGAATTTCATGCTTGCCATCCGCATAAATAATTTCAAAAACATTGCTTCGCCCAATGACTTTTGGTTTTAAGCGTCCTTGTGCATTAACCTTTTTTTGCTTATCCAATAAATATTCAATTTGAAATGAATCAACTTTAATGACTTGAAGATCATACATTTTTTTGCCATTGTATAAAAACAATGTGTCACTTTGCGAGTGTAATAGTAAAAGAAAAAAGAAGGTGAGGAAAAAACTGATATATTTCATATGATAATTTAGGCAAATTTACAAATAATTTGCTTTGTTTTGTTAGTTTGTTCTAATTTTGTTCAAAAAGACGTTATGATTACCAACAATTTCACCATTCGTCATATTGGACCAAGTGATGATCAAATTGATCACATGTTAAGCGAGCTTGGTCTTAAAAGCCTTGATGAATTGATTGATAATGTAATCCCAAAGAACATTAAGCAGGAAAATATCATTCCTCCTTTTAGGGGTATGAATGAATATGAAGTCTTAACACGCCTCAAAGAGCTTGCAGCGAAAAATAAAATTTATAAATCTTTTATAGGGCTTGGATATTACGATACTATTATGCCAGGTGTTATACAAAGAAATGTTCTAGAAAATCCAGGGTGGTATACCTCTTATACTCCATACCAAGCTGAAATTAGCCAAGGCCGTCTCGAGGCTTTGTTGAATTTTCAAACCGTAGTAGCTGATTTAACGGGTTTACCTGTTGCTAACAGTTCCATGCTCGACGAAGCAACAGCATGTGCTGAAGCTATGCTTATGGCTTATAGACTTCGAGATAAAAACAAAGAGAAAAACAATGCCAATCTTTTTGTTGTTTCTGATAGACTTTTCCCACAAAGTATCGAGGTAATAAAAACGAGGGCCAAAGCTTTGGGAATTGAAGTATTGATAACAGATGTTCATCGTTTAGAACCCGACGACAGAATTTTCGGAGCTATTGTCCAATATCCTGATCAATTTGGTAGAATAGATGATTTCAGGGAGTTTGTCGAAAAGATTCATCAAATCAATGCTCTGGTTATTCTTGCAGCAGATATTTTATCTCTTACTTTATTAACACCACCGGGTGAACTTGGAGCAGACATAGCCGTCGGAAGCACTCAACGTTTTGGCATACCTATGGGTTTTGGTGGTCCTCATGCGGCTTATTTTGCTGCCAAAGCCGAATTCATAAGACAAATGCCCGGGAGAATCATTGGCATTTCAAAAGATAGAAATGGTCGCCCAGCCCTGCGAATGACCCTCCAAACCCGCGAGCAACATATTAAGCGTGAAAGAGCTACATCTAACATCTGTACAGCTCAAGCTTTGCTAGCAATTATGGCTGGAATGTATGCAATGTACCATGGTCCCAAAGGACTGAAACAAATTGCTACAGATATTCATGCTTTGGCTTCCACATTTAATGAAGAAATTCAAAAATTAGGGTATCAACAATTAAATCCTGACTTTTTCGATACTTTGCATATTGTTTTACCTTCCGGCGTTTCTCAAGATACCATCAGAAAAAAGGCTTTAGAACAAAAAATGAATTTGCGATACATTAACGAACATGAAATTGGTATTAGTTTTGACGAAACCAAAACACTAGATGATGTCAACGCTTTGTTGCAGATTTTTGCCTCAGCTGCGGGAAAAACATATCAACCTTTGTCTTCTTATGATCCTAAAAAAGTAACAATTTCTAAACATTTTCTGCGGACTTCAGCTTATTTGACCCATCCTCTATTTAATACGTATCATAGTGAGACCGAAATGATGCGATATATTAAAACGCTTGAAAACAAAGATATAGCTCTTAATCGCACGATGATACCACTTGGAAGTTGTACGATGAAACTCAATGCTGCTACAGAATTGTTTTATCTGAGTTGGCCTGAGTTTGGAAGCATTCATCCATTTGTGCCAAAAGATCAAGCTCAGGGCTATTTAGAATTGCTAGATGAGCTAGAAAAATATCTTGCTATCATTACTGGTTTTGAAAAGGTAAGTTTCCAACCCAATAGTGGCGCTGCTGGTGAGTATGCAGGTCTTATGACTATCAAAGCATATCATGAGCATCACGGAGAAGCACATCGCAATGTTTGCTTAATTCCTTCTTCTGCTCACGGAACCAATCCTGCTTCTGCTGCAATGGCTGGTTTTAAAGTGGTGGTTGTTAAAACTGATCCAGAAGGTAACATTGACATTGAAGATTTACGCAAAAAAGCTGAAGAAAATGCAAGCACGCTGGGTGCACTTATGATAACTTATCCTTCTACGCATGGTATATTTGAAGAGCGAGTCAAGGAAATAATAGATATTGTCCATCATTATGGTGGTCTTGTTTACATGGATGGAGCCAACATGAACGCTCAAGTGGGATATACGAGCCCTGCCACCATAGGAGCAGATATTTGTCATCTCAATTTACACAAAACTTTTGCTATTCCTCATGGCGGCGGTGGACCAGGTGTGGGTCCTATTGCTGCTAATAAAAAACTAGCTCCATATTTGCCAGGACATATCTTTGGCGAAAAACAAAGCAATGTACAAGCAACAGCTGTTTCAGCCGCTCCTTATGGAAGTGCTTTGGTTATTCCTATTTCCTATGCTTACATTAAGCTCATGGGGTCTGAAGGTCTCAAGAAAGCTACTGCAGTGGCTATCCTAAACGCAAATTATCTAATGAAAAAATTGGAACCTTATTATAAAATTGTCTATAAAGGAAAGAATGGTTTTGTTGGGCATGAATTTATTCTCGATTGCCGCGAATTTACAAAAGCAGGCGTTAATGAAATTGACATTGCAAAGCGTCTTATGGATTATGGTTTTCATGCCCCAACCGTTTCCTTCCCTGTGCATGGTACACTTATGATTGAACCTACAGAAAGTGAACCTTTTTCTGAACTTCAGCGATTTATTGATGCCATGATATCTATTAGAAAGGAAATTCAAGAAATTGAAGACAACAAGTATTCAAAAGACTATAATGTCTTGAAAAATTCTCCTCATGTCATCGAAGATTTCATTCAACCCGAATGGATTTATCCGTATTCAAAAGAAAAAGCAGCTCAACTTCCCAAAAATGGCTTGAAATATTGGCCAAGTGTAGCACGTATCGATGATGCTTACGGCGATAGGAACATTGTTTGTACTTGTCCTCCGATGGAAGTTTATCAATAAAATATAAAAAATTTTTATAGAATAATGTTCTTTAAGAAAAGTGTATATTTGCCATGCAAAATTAAATTCCTATGAAAAAGTGGTTAAGTGTTGTAGTAATTTTAGCAGTTGCTAGTGCAGTATTTGCACAGCAATTCGCAGGAAAAGCAGAAGTTGTAAAGAAAATGCAATTCCCTGCACATTCCAATTCCAAAACCCCTACTGATACGTGTGGGTTTTCTGATTATTTTGTTCCTAAATTTGCTCCAAGTCAGCAGGTTTTTCTTTACAGTTATACTGGTGGTGGCTATGTTTTCGGTAACAACAAAGACCATCTAGATGTTTGTGCCCAAGGTTATATGTACAATGGATCGGTGGGTATTGAAGCTTGTGCATTTTTATTCGGAGCAAAATATCAAAATAATGCAAATACTCCTATTACCATTAAAGCATACAAATTAGATGGTCAAGCTCAAAACCAAAATGGTCCTACAACAGGTCCTGGAACATTACTTGGTCAAACAACCATTACCATGAGCCAGGTGGATACTACATGGCCTAATTTAACTATTGCTACCTTCCCCACTGTTTTAGGAGTATACGGAGATTTCTGTGTAGCAGCTGATTTTAGTCAACTTTCACCGGCTGGTGATACCGTAGGTTTAGTTTGTGATAAAAATGGAGATGCAAATCAATTAGATTATGCTTTCCATCAATATCAAGGAACTTGGTATGTAACAGATTATGCTTTTGGAGGTCTTGATGTGGATGTTGCTATTTTCCCTATTGTAGATAGAAACTACGTAGGAATGAACGATCAAAATTCTTTCTATGGAATCCGTTCTAATAGCTATCCAAATCCTGCAAAGGATAACATGACCATTGAATACGCTCTTGATAACTCAACCCATGTTACTGTTGAAATTTTCGATGCCAATGGAAAACTTATTCGTGAATACAAGCAAGGCAAACAAGATGCTGGCAAATATTCTTTGAATGTTAATGTCAGCAATTTACAGAGTGGTAAATATTATTTCTCAATCAAAGCAAATGGAACTCGTTTAATGAAATCATTTGTTGTTGAATAAAAAATTTTAAATTTCCACAAGGGCTGTCCTAAAGGGCAGCCTTTTTTATTTTATATTAAAGAAATACCCACAACTTTTGAAAAGTGCTACATGTATAATTTTATTAACTTTGCAAATGAGAAAGGGAACTATGGAAAATCTGCTCGAAGCCCTTGCAAACTTTGAATCTAAGCTTGACCAGTACACCATGGAAGTAGAAGAAAAAGCTTCCTTGTGGAAAGAAAAAAATAATGCCTTACAAAAGGCATTGTTAGATCTACAGAAACAAATGGATAAACGTTTATCTACTACTTCGAGTCAGGTTCTTCCTCTTTCGATCCAACGGGAAGAGATTTTATCATTAATTCATGACATTGATGCATGTTTGCGTTATTTATCCGAAGAATGAAGAAAATTTAAGAGCATGGAAACTGAAAAAGTTAAACTAATTGTCCTCAATCGAACCATTCAAATTTCTGTTCCCAAAGGCAAGGAACAGCTTGTTAAACATATTGCTTTGTCTATCGATGAAAAAGTAAAAGAACTTCAAAAGACATTTCCCAAAAAAGATGTGATTGATCTTTTGCTTATTATGCTCCTAGATTCTCATCTAGAAAAGGAAACATGTAAAGAAGAGCAAATAACATCAAAAGAGGAAATTATTCATCGATTACATATCATGCATCAACGTCTTGAAAAATCCTATTTATTCTTAAAAAAAGAGTTGTAATATCTTCCCGTTATCGAAAGGTTCCCTATTGTTTAACACTTAAAAAGAAAAAGAAGGAGTATGAGTACACTATGGATTGCGTTGGCCGTAGAAGTAGTTGTTATTGGAGCTGCTTTCTTTGTGTGGAAATTTGTGTTTAAGAAAAATGCCGAAAAGGAAAAAAATCAACTTTTACAAGAAGCAGAAAATAAAGCCGAAATGATGAAACAAGCAAAACTGCTAGAAGCTAAAGAGCAGTTTTTGCAGATGAAGTCTGAGGCTGAGAAACTGAGAAGCCAAGTAGATCGATACAAACAAGAGCAAGAAAAACGACTGCTCGCTTATGAAACTAAATTAAAGCAAAAAGAACTTCTTTATAACCAAAAATTAGAAGAATTTCAACGAAAAGAAAAAGAAATCGCTGAAATTAAGGAGCAATTGCAAAAACAAAATGAAGCTTATCTAAAAAAGACCGAAGAAGTTAATGCTTTGCAAAAGCAAATAGTTGAACAGCTCGAAAAAATTTCAGGTTTAACAGCAAAAGAAGCAAAAGAAGAGTTAATCAGCCAATTTACTGAAGAGGCCAAATTAGAAGCTCTGGCTAGGGCCAAAGATCTCATTGAAGAAACACGCTTAAACGCAGCTAATGTAGCTAAAAAGATTATTATTGAAACCATTCAACGTTCAGCTGCTGAAATTGCATCTGAAGCTGCTGTTACCTCTTTCATTATTCCTAGCGATGAATTAAAAGGTCGTATCATAGGACGTGAAGGAAGAAATATCAAAAAACTTGAAGAATTGCTAGGCGTTGACATTAATATTGATGACACTCCGGAAACCATTACCATCAGCTCGTTCGATGCATATAGACGTGAATTAGCAAGAAGAGTGCTTAATCAGCTTGTTAAGGATGGTCGAATTCATCAGGCTCGCATCGAAGAAGAGTATCAAAAGGAAAAACAACGACTAGAAGAAGAGATTATTGAAACAGGTAAAAAGACCTTGTTTGATCTAGGTATTTCCAACATGCATATAGAACTCATTAAACTCATCGGAAAAATGAAATTTAGAACATCATATGGGCAAAACCTTCTTCAACATAGCAAAGAAGTAGCTATACTTTGTCAAACCATGGCAGCCGAACTTGGACTGAATCCAAAACTTGCTAAGCGTGCCGGTTTACTTCATGATATTGGAAAAGTTGCTGATGTACAACTTGAGGAACCTCATGCCATTGTAGGTATGAATTTGGCAAAAAAATACAATGAACATCCTGAAGTGGTTAATGCTATAGGTTCGCACCATGAAGAAATTGAAATGACAACACTTCTAGCTCCAATTGTTCAAGCATGTGATGCGATTTCAGGGGCAAGACCAGGTGCTCGTCGCGAAGTCATCGAAAGCTACATTCAGCGTCTTAGTACCCTTGAGTCCATTGCCATGAGTTATGAAGGTGTCCAAAAAGCTTATGCCATTCAAGCAGGTAGAGAATTGCGAGTTATTGTGGGTGCCGACAAAATAAACGATCTTGAAGCTGCTCAGCTGTCTATGGAACTTAGTAAAAAAATCCAGGAAAGCATGACCTATCCTGGACAAATTAAAATTACGGTTATTCGAGAAACTCGCTCAATTTCTTACGCTAAATAGGTAATTTCCCAAGAACCCACTGTTCAATAACACGTGGGTAATATTGATGCTCGAGGGCGTGGATTTTTTCTTCTAGGCTCTCGAGCGTTTCATTTTCATTGATATCAATTGTTTTTGTGAATAAGATTGGACCATGGTCATAATGTTCATCTACGAGGTGAATGGTTATTCCGCTTTGTTTTTGTCTATCTTGCAAAACAGCTCGATGTACGTGTTTTCCATACATTCCCTTTCCTCCATATTGAGGCAAAAGTCCAGGGTGTATGTTGATAATCCTATCGGGATAAGCTCGAATAATGGAGTAGGGTACAAGCTGCAAAAAACCAGCTAAAACAATATGGGTTACTCTTCTCTTATTTAAAAATGCTAGGACTTCGTTCCCATCTTTAAATGCAGAGGGTGAAAAGTAGTAGCAAGGTATTTTTAATTCATCAGCTTTTTGAATAACGCCTGCAGTTTTTTTGTTCGTTAAGATGTGTTCTATGGTTATTACAGAATGTCCTTTAAAATACTCGACGATGTTTTTGGCATTGGTTCCCTGTCCGCTTGCCCAAATGGATAAAAAATAATTTTTCATTTTCAATTTTTACCTTTTTTTGCAAAAAACAAATGTACTTAAAAAGTTTCTTCTCCATCTAATTGGTACATTTATGATGCTTATGGTCATTGTCTAAATAAGAACTGTTCAAGATGATATGTAAGCTATAGCTATTTTGGAATTACCTTCGGGAGTTTATTTCTTTAAGACAAGTGCTAATGCAACATTAATATTGTCATTTTTCGTAATAAGTAAATAAAAATAAATCTTTTTTTAAAAAACTGCCCATCCTATAAGCAACAGGGATGTTTTTTATAAACTTATGAATAAAGCTCTACATGTTTTTGTATTACTTTTTCCCATGAACTTATTTCGTAAATAATGTGTGCATTAACTTTGGCTTTTTCTTTTTCAGCCGCCAAATTTTCAACCACATACAATATTTTTTCCGGTAAGTCATCTATGGCATCTATTTCGTGAAAATAACAACCTTTTTCTTTTAAAATGCTGTAAGGAAGCCATTTTCCTGTAATAACAACATTTCCAGCCAAAAGATGCTCTTGAAAAGAAGCTGATAACATATCTGTTTTTCTTAGGTGGATCATTATATCAGTGTGTATTCTAATGGTAGCAATTTCCTTATTTGAAAGAGGACGAGTGTAAAGAATGTAGTTTAAATTTTTTTTCGAAATAAATTTTTTTAATTTTTTTCTATAACTTGGATCGCCGTATGTTAAAGGAAAAACAAAGAAAATATTTTTTAACAGAGGTTCTGGCAATTTTTCTGATAAAACTTTGATTATTTTAAAATGTTGATGATCAGGATGGCTACTGTACCCAATGGTAATGACAAGTGTATGAGGTGGCAAAGGTGGATAGAATGGCAATATTTTTTGCTCATTGCTGGAAGTTATTTTTTTTATTTCATCTAAGATTGAAAGTCCAAATTTTAGTATTTGTATTTTTTCTTTAGTAAAATCGAATTGTGAAATAAAATCTTTGGCCGCTTGTTCATTAGCTATAGTAATTTTTTTTGCCAATTGTAAAAAAGGAATCATTCGTTTTTTTTCAGCTTCGGTTCGCTTGTAAAAATCACTGCCCCATATTGAAATGATTAATTTATTTTCAAGTTTCTCAAGGTTCTTCAAGGGGATGTATAAAAGGTTTTTGTTTAAAAAGTGAATATGAACAAAATCATATTCAAAATTAGATTTTTTAAAATAATTTTTTAGGAAAAAACGCATCAAGTAGAAAGCAATATCATGATTGAGAAGTGATATCCATTGTAAGAATAATCTCATGACAAAAGTTGGTGTATGAATTTTTTTAAACAGCAAGGAAGGGATTTTTTTAAATTCATAATTTGTTGGTAATAATTCAAATTGTAAAGTTGGATGGATTTCCTTAAGCTTTGCTATTGTATCATGTATAAAAAGAGAATTACCATCCGTAATTAATAAAATTTTTTTAGACATGGATTGTATTTATTTTAAGATATTCACTCCAATTTCCAATATCTATCCAAGATTTTTCAGATACAGGAAAAACCCCAATTCTATGATTATTTTGTTTAAGAATTTCGATGAGTTGGGTCATATGGAAAACTTGATTTTCAGGAATAAAATTTAAAACATGAGGTTCTAGAATATACATTCCACTGTTGATTTGAAAAATTATTTCTGGTTTCTCTGTAATGTTTTTTAAAATTCCGTTTTTTTCTGTTTCTATAATTCCATAGGGAATAGAAACATGCTTTAAAGCTGAGACAATGGTGAGATCATTTTTATTTGAATAATGATACGATAAAATTTCTGCATAATCGTTTTCGATCAAAATGTCGCAATTGATTACAAAAAAAGTTTTATTTATTTTATTTTTCAAAAAAGCTAAACTGCCTGCTGTACCATAAGGCTTATCTTCCTCAATAAATTCAACATTAAATTTATTTTTTCTAATGTTTTCAATATAATATTTGATCATTTCAGCTTTGTAATTTACTGTTATGTAAAAATCAGTACAATGGTATGGCAAAAAACTTTCTATTATTTTTTCGAGCATGCTTTTGTTGCCGTAAGGAATAAGTGCTTTGGGTAAAACGTAAGTAATGGGACGTAGTCTTGTTCCTTCCCCTCCGGCCATGATGACTACAGGCAATGATAAATTCTTTGCAAATTGTGTTTTTTCGTAACTAAAAATGTCTTCCCAAAAAATTACATCCAAGAGATGTTTTTCATTATCCACAATAGGCATAAATTCAATTCTTTCTTTAATCATCATTTCTTTGATTGATTCGAAGCTATCCGTTGGGGAGGCGACGAGAGTATTTTTTCTTAAAATTTGCTCTATTGGTTCGTTCAAATTAACTCCACGAATAATTGCTCGTTGTATGTCTCCAATGCTAATTAAGTTTACAAATAAGTCACCGTCCATTACTAACAGCAATCGTCGAAATGTTTGATCCATTAATTTTAGAGCATCAATAATTTTTGCGTGTGGATGAATGGTAACTGAATGGATTTTTTCGCTTTTCTTATTTGTCATTTTACGAGAGAATTTGCCTTGATAAAACTTTTGGGTGGAATAAAAATGCCTTGTTTAGTCACACTGTTGCTGCCTACAAAGGATTCTTCACCTACTACCACCCCCCCATTTAATATAGCTCCTGTTGAGATATGACAAAAGTCTTCCACAACTGCATCATGTTCAACTAACGCTTTGGTGTTAATTATGCAATGTCTTCCAATCCTCGCATTAGCGTTAACCACAGCATGGTGAAAAATAATAGTTCCTTCGCCTACAGTTGCATGGGGAGAAACTACAGCGTACGGAGAAATAATAATTGGAAATTGAGCGCCATGAGCTTCTAAAAAAAATGCAATTTTTTTTCGTTTTTCTGCTGTTTCGATTTGTCCGATGGTAATAATAAACCACTTATATTCTTTAGTTAGCAAAGGGATATCCTCATCTGTGTATAAGATTTTGTATCCGAGGATGGATTTGCCAACATTTTCAGGTAAATCAACGATGCCTGCTATTTCAAACAACCCTTGAGCTTCTATAACATCTATGCTTGATTTACAATGTCCTCCACCTCCTACTAAAATAATTTTTTCTTTTTCCCTCATAGTCTCACGCTGCTTGGTATGTTTACGATTCTTTCTTCAAAATATATAGCATTTTTTATGTTTCCACACAAAGCGTTGCGGTACATTGGTAGCTTGGTCATAAGTTTCCATGCTGGTCTGCATAATATTTGTTGTTCATGAGCGTATGCTAAAAAATTATCTCTTTCAGTTTCATTTTCAAAAAGAATACTGTTTAACCAGTAATTTGATGTAGCATTGCTGGGTTCTTCAATAAATGGGATTCCAAGCAACTTAAATTTTTCCTTATAATATTGAGCGGTTTCTCTTTTGTTTTTTAAAAAAAAATCAATGTTTTCAAATTGGGCTAATCCAAGAGCAGCATTAATGTTAGGCATCCTATAATTATACCCAATTTTATCATGATAAAATTCCCATGGATGATTGACTTTAGCTTGTGTTGTAAGGTGCTTAATTTGCTTTGCAAGTTCTATATCGTCTGTTATAATCATTCCACCACCACCAGTCGTGATAATTTTATTCCCATTAAAACTTAGCACGCCAATTTTTCCAAATGTTCCTGTGTGCTTACCCTTGTAAAATGATCCCAAGCTTTCTGCGGCATCTTCCACAACTGGAATGTAGTATTTTTTACAAATTTCAACAATTTTATCGATTTTAGCCGGGTGTCCAAAAGTATGCATGGGCACACAAGCAGAAATTCTTCTGCCCGTGATTTTGTTAAATGAAAAGAGTTTTCCTTGCTCATTAGATTGAACGATAGCATTTTCAGCAAGCCATTGTTCCAAACTATCGGGTGATAATCCTAATGTATCTTCGTCGACATCAATAAAAACAGGATAAGCGCCTATGTAAGATATGGCATTTGTAGTTGCAATAAAGGTTAACGGCTGAGTTAAGACTTCCGTATTATTCTCAACTCCTATACTTAAAAGGGCAAGATATAACGCATTTGTTCCGTTAACTACAGCTACTGCTGCTTTAGCTCCCGTGTAGTTAGCAATAGCTTGTTCAAATTTTTCTACATAAGGACCAACACTTGAGACAAACGTTGTATCTACACAATCATTGAGATATTTTTTTTCATTTCCAATAAACACTGGTACATGCAATGGGATGGGTCCTTCTTTTCCATATAAGTCACGGATTATTTTTATAATTTCATCAAACATTGTAGATCTCATGTTTGTATTTTTTCAAATTATTTGGGTCAGAAAACCATTGAACGGTTTCTTCCAAGCCTTTTTCGAATGAATAATCAAGTGTAAAGCCTGTTGCATTAATAATTTTTTTATTATTACAATACAAACGTTTTACTTCAGATTTTTCTGGTCTCATTCTTTGCTTTTCTTGTTGAAGTTGAGCTGTTTTACCCATAATTTTTGTCAACAAATTAAAAATATCGAGAATTGAAATTTCAAAATTGCTCCCGATGTTAAATACTTCTCCAAAAGGAACATCTTTCTCGAGTAAATATAGAAAACCTTTGCAGGTATCTTTAACATATGTAAAATCTCGAGTTGGGGTTACATCGCCAATTTTTACTGTATTTGAGTGTAAAAGTTGAACGATCATATTGGGAATTACGGCTCTCGCAGATTGTCTTGGACCAAATGTATTAAACGGTCTTGCAATTACAAGAGGTAAATCAAAAGAATGAAAAAAACTCAAAGCTATAGCATCAGCACCGATTTTAGTGGCACTGTATGGCGACTGTGGTTGAAGTGGATGCTTCTCGTCTATGGGTACGTATTGAGCTGTACCATAAACTTCACTGGTGGATGTTACTATGATTTTTTTTACCCCCTGATTTAATGCTGCCTGACAAATATTTAAAGTTCCCATAACGTTCGTTTCTACATAGCTTTGTGGAGCATGATAAGAATAAGGAATAGCTATTAGAGCAGCAAGATGTAGTATGGCATCAACATCTTTGGCTATAGTATTACAGAAAAAAGGGTCTCTGATATCCCCTGTAACAATCTCTAAGTTAGGGTGTGGAGGAATATCTTCAAGCCATCCCCAATAATTAAATGAGTTGTAATACGCTAACGCTTTTACATTATAACCTTGACTTAATAGGAGCTCGGTGAGATGAGAACCTATAAAACCGTCGGCACCTGTAACGAGAATTTTTTTATATTCTTTCATGAAAAAAAATAGTTTATTTACTTGCAAAATTAAATCAAATTTTCTCTCATCTTGAGGCCGAATTTTAAAATTAGCTTATTGAATCTTTTGCATAAGTTCATCAGCTCTTGTAGATTAAGCAGTCCATATGATTAGAAAAAGAGAAATTTATTTTTCGCTTCTTGGTTTGTACTTAGATTGCTTGTAGGTTCGACCTATTAGACTGAAATGGACATAACGATGAGGGTTCAATCGTAAGTCTTCAAGAAGCAAATCTAGTTCTTTAGCTGACTTTTGTAAATTATTGTATAACGTATCATTATTAACTAATAGACCTATAGTTCCTTCGCCACGGTTGATTTTTTCAGAGATTTGATTAACTTCCGCCAGTGTTTTGTTGACATGATCAATCGTTTTTATGAAATTAATGCGAGCTAACGAATCAGAAATTTGATCTACATGTTCGAGAATTTGAGTTATCTTATCGTTATTGTTTTTGAGGTTTTGTGTTATGGACTCAACATTAAATAAAATAGATCGAATTTTGTTTTTTTCAGTCAAAAGAAGTGTATCAACGGTATATGAGGAGTGTTCAATAGATGCTAAGGTTTTTCGAATGCTTTCGATGGAATGACGGATATTTTGTTGAGATTGTTCATTAAAAATTTGCCTTAATGCCGTAAGGACACTATCAAATGATGAAAGGAGCTCTTCTGCTTTGTATTTTAGGGGTAAAATTTGCATACTAACTTCCTGCTTTAAATCCATGGCTAATTCTCCTGGCAAATAGTCGCCCGATTTTGCATATGTAGTTGCATCTCCAGGAATAATTTCTATAGCTTTTGTTCCCAGTAAATCAGATGAAACAATACGTGCAATGGAGTTAGTAGGAATATTTACTTTTTTAGAAATGATAAATCTAACTACGATAACATCCGGTTGATTGTCTTTAAAGTAAATTTTATCTACTTGACCTATTTTGTACCCTTTTAAGATAACAGGGTTTGCTTTGTTAAGACCTGATACGTTTTTGTATTCAGCGTATAAGTAGATTTTGTAAGAAAAGATATTTTTCCCTTTCAAAAAATTAATCCCCCAATATAGCAAGATAAGTGCTAAAACAAACAAAAAACCTATCCAGAATTCTTTTTTCTTGTACAACACAACGGTAATTTTTTACAAAAATAAAAAGCTTTTTAAATGCTGATGAAAAAATTTAATTTCATTCATATATTCTCAAACGCTTAATTTCATCTTGTTTTATGACTCTTTGATCTTGAAACCATAGAATTGGAGCTGGATACTTTTCTACCATTAAAATATCATGCGTTGCCATGATAATGGTTTTACCTGTGCTTTTTAGTTCCAGGATGATTTCTAAAACCTCGGCAGAAGATAAGGGATCGAGGTTACCTGTGGGTTCATCAAAAAGCAAAAGTTCAGGTTCATTAAGAAGTGCTCGAGCAATGCAAACTTTTTGCTGTTCGCCTCCTGAAAGTTGATGGGGCATTTTTCCCATGTGAGCGAGCATACCTACTTTTTCTAAAACTTGATGGATACGTTCTTCTCTTTTTGTTTTGTCATTCCACCCAGTTGCTTTTAAAACAAATTCGAGATTTTTGAAGACATTTCTATCTGTAAGTAGCTGAAAATCTTGAAATACCATGCCTATTTTGCGACGCAGGTAAGGAATGTCACGAGAACGAATCTTTGATAGATCGTAATCTAAGACAATACCTCTCTCTCCTTCAAAAGGAAGTTCAGCGTAAATGAGTTTTAGAACAGTACTTTTTCCACTACCCGTTCGTCCAAGAAAATACCAAAATTCACCTTCATGAATTTGAAAAGTAACATCGTCTAATAGGATTTCGTTTTTAATGAGAGCTTTGGCACGATGAAAATCAACAACAATTTTTGTCATAAATAATTTTATGAGCAAAAATACACTATTGCATTTTTAAAAAAAAGTATTAATTTTGCAACGCGACAGGCTCCGTAGCTCAATTGAATAGAGCATCTGACTACGGATCAGAAGGTTGGGGGTTTGAGTCCCTCCGGAGTCACAGCCAAAGAGGGCATCGATAGATGCCTTTTTTATTTTGTGCCTATTAATTTTTATCAGATTTTATCTTGCAATTCTTATTTTTCTTCTATAAACTTCAATGGTTTTATAAACAATTTCTCTATAAAGGAACTTTTTATGTACATTTGCAAAAAAGCTATGAAGACTATAGCTATTCGTGAAGAGAATAAGTATCCAAACGAAAAACGAACACCGTTAATACCGCAACATGTCAAACATTTTGTCCAACAAGGATATACCGTACTTGTTGAACCTTCAGTAAAAAGAATTTTTAAAAATGAGGATTACGAACAAGTAGGTGCTAAGGTAACATCTGATTTGACAACTGCAGATCTAATTTTGGGAATTAAAGAAATACCTCTCGAGAGTATTCTACCTCACAAAACATACATGTTTTTTTCTCATGTTATCAAAGGTCAACCTTACAATATGCCCATGCTTCGAAAGCTGATGGAAAGTAAAGTTAATCTTATTGATTATGAAAAAATAACCGATGATCTTGGCAAACGACTTATTTTCTTTGGGAAATTTGCTGGTTATGCTGGATTTGTAAACACTTTGTGGACGGTTGGTAAACAGCTTTCCTTAAAAGGTATTGTTACGCCTTTCGCCAAAATAAATCAGACGCATACCTATCCTTCTTTAAAAGATGTCAAAAAAGCATTGAGCTTGGTTGGTCAGGAAATCGCAAAGGTAGGCTTTCCTCAGGAAATTCGGCCCTTTGTAATCGGTATAACAGGTTATGGAAATGTTTCTCAAGGGGTGCAAGAATTGCTTCACCTTTTGCCATGTCAAGAAATTTTACCTGAGACACTTTTAGATCCATCGTTCAGTGATAAAACTGACGGAAAAATAGTTTATTTTGTTGTTTTTAAAGAAGAAGATTTAGTGCGAAAAAGAAATGGATCATACGAAGAATTTGATCTTTATCACTACTATCAACATCCAGAGGATTATGAAAGTCGCTTTTTTGATTATTTACCGAAACTTTCAGTTTTGATTCACGGTTCATATTGGGATAGTCGCTACCCGCGTGTTGTGACTAAAGATGAACTTGCACAACTGCAAGATAAGGGCATTTCTAAATTAATTGCCATTGGTGATATTTCGTGTGACCCAAATGGCGGCATAGAATGTACGCCTTTTGGAACCTCAATTGATGATCCTGTGCTTACTTATTTTCCTATATCTCGCGAACATAAAATGGGATTTTACCCTGATGGAATACCTGTAATGGCAGTAGATATCTTGCCCAGCGAACTTCCTTATGATGCAAGCACTGCTTTTTCAAATATGCTAAAGCCTTTTATTCCAATGGTAACCGCCTGTGATTTTTCCTTGCCATTTGAAAATTTAAATCTTCCTTCTTCACTTAAAAAAGCTTTAATTTTACACAATGGAGAACTTACACCATCCTATAATTACTTAACCCAATATCTATGAAACTCAGAAATTTCTTGTTTTTAATAACTTTTTTGTTAGTAATAATGGGTTCATCCCAAGAACGCGTTGGACATGAGGGAAGAAAAGTTTTGAAATTATTTGCCAAAAGGGTTTCTACGCATGATGTAAAAAGGACCATGGTTCTCATAGATGGTTCCTTCAAACAAATTCAATTGATTAACATTTTAAAAAATGATACACTCTCTTTTCTTAATAACTTTTTTTGTGGTAAAACTGCGGAAAACAATTCTGTGAATTGTGCAAATTTCATGGATATCAAGGAATGCAAGTTCAAACATGCAGGCTATTTCATGCAAAAAGATAAAAATTTTGCGATGGCTCCAGTAATTTTCACTATAACACTAAAGAGTGGTATAGTTTTTGATACGCAACTCATGTTACTACGTTATTCAAATGCGGGAAAGAAAAAGTTTTTATATCGTTTGGCTGGGATTGTTGGTTAAAAATGTATTATTGTGAAAGCAGGAAAAATTGTTTTTGGTTCTAGCCACGGTGGTTACATTTGCAGTAGCTTGTAAAAAAGAGGAAGATCAAAACAAACTAAAGAGGTAAGTTGTTGATTTTGCCATTGAAGAAAACTTATTAGATGATGTGTTTTCTCAAAGCTCTAACGAAGTTTTCAAAGCTCAAGACACAGCCTCATGGAAAAAATCCATGCATAATGTATTAGCTAGTTGTGCAACAATTACCATTACTCCTTTCGATTTAACTACATTTCCTAAAATTATCGTAGTAAATTTTGGTACAACCAATTGCTTGTGTAACGCTGGACGTTATCGTCGGGGGAAATTAAATTTAGTCACTACGGGATGGGTTAGAAATAGCGGTACTGTGATTACTATTACTCCACAAGACTATTATGTAAACAATAACAAAGTAGAAGGGCAGAACACTATCTCCAACAAAGGTCGAAATACGGCAGGTCATATCAATTACGATATTGTAGTGCATGGAACAATTTCTACTTTTGAAGGTACTACAAGTTTGGATTGCGTTCGTAACCATGAATGGATAGAAGGAGATAATACCATTTTCAATCCTTGGGATGATGTCTTTCTGATTCGAGGGGAAGCGTGGGGAACCAGCATTCATTGAGAAGATTATCAAGTAGTCGTAATTAATCCTTTACGAGTAGCTCGTAGTTGTCGCTGGGTGACAGCAGGAGTTTTACGTATAACTTCTGGAGAACATGTGTTAGATATTAATTATGGAGACGGAAATTGTGATGGAACTGTAATTATAACGCTTGACTAGACCAATACATCGACATATGTAGTTCCGTGGGATAGACATGAGCAAATAAAAAGGGTTGCCATTGGGATCCCTTTTTAATTTTTTAAATGATTAGGATCGTATTATTTTCCTGGTTTTCGTACAAGTTGAGCCATCATTTCACCTTCGGTGACTAATCTGCCAGCTACATAAGCATTGCTATACATATGAACTATTCCCCTTCGCACGGGTGAAGCGAGTTTTAAATAGAATATTAAAGTATCGCCTGGTACTACTTTATAGCGGAATTTAACATCCATTATTTTTAAGAAAAAAGGAGTGTAGTTTTCAGGATCTGGCATACGGCTAAGGATAAACACTCCTCCAACTTGAGCCATTGCTTCTATCTGTATAACTCCAGGCATGATTGGTTCTCCAGGGAAGTGCCCCTGAAAGAAGTATTCGTTCATGGTCACGTTTTTAACACCCACTATATCCTCATCGCTCATGGCTAAAATTTTATCTACAAACAAAAAAGGTGGTCGATGAGGCAAAAATTTTTGAATGTCTTCAACCGTGTACAATGGTTTTCCAAATAAATCAAATTCAGGCAATTTCAATTCCATAGGTATTTTCTATTTGTTTTTGAATCAATTTTGCTAGTTGAATGTTGTTCGCGTGCCCTGGGCGTTTAGCAAAAATTTTAGCAGTGAATGGTACCCCTACAAGAGCCAAGTCTCCCAGAATGTCTAGTGTTTTGTGTCGTACAGGTTCATCTTCAAATCGTAATTTTACATTATTAAGAATGCCGTTGGACATAACATCAATTTCATATTGATTAAAAACTTGTCGTAAAAAGGTATAATCTTCTTCATTTAATTTGGTGTCGACAAAAACTAAAGCGTTCTGCAAATCTCCTCCTCGGATTAAATTTTTTTCAAGAAGTGGACGAATTTCCGAAAGAAAAGCAAACGTACGTGCCGAAGCAAAATGATCTATAAAATCTGAAAGAGATTTCATTACTACTCGTTGAGATGGAAAATGATCAAGATCGTATTCTATGAGTGTTTCAATTGAAAAAGAATCTTCTGGCAATGCTTCGTACCTGACTTTCCCATCAGAGGAAATGAAAAAAATGGGATCTTGAAGTTTATATACGGTTCTTTCACTTTCTTGTTCTTTAATTCCAGCTTTGAGGATGTTTTCAACGAAGTAATGAGAACTTCCGTCTAAGATGGGTACTTCTTCATTATTTAGCTGAATTAGAACATTGTCAATGCCACAACCTCGCAAAGCAGCTAGCAGGTGTTCAACGGTTTTCACAACACAAGTTCCTTTTTTTAGAGATGTACCTCTTGTGGTATTTTCCACATATTTTACATTAGCTTTGCAGCTAGGTTTTTCTGGTAAATCTACGCGTTGAAATGTGTACCCCGTATCTACAGGAGCGGGATGAATTTCCATTTTAGCTATTTTCCCTGTGTGAACACCTTTACCTTCAAATGAAATAGAGCGATTTAGAGTATTTTGCTTCACAATTTTTTTACAAAAGTACGTATTTATTTTTTTTCAAGTTTTTCAATTTTTTTAGCAATTTCATCAAGTTGTAAATAGAGAATATGTAATTTAAAGAATTTACGATGTGGTATAGCAGGGGCTCCAACTAAAATTTCGCCATCTTCTACATTACGAATTATTCCACTTTTGGCAGCAAGTTGGCATCTATTGCCGATTTTTAGGTGACCAGCAATACCAACTTGACCACCAAATTGATTGTAACTTCCTATTTTTGTCGAGCCGGCAATGCCTACTTGAGCCGCCATAACATTATGTTGTCCCACTTCAACATTGTGTCCAATTTGTATCAGGTTATCAAGTTTTGTTCCTCTTCCAATGCGGGTGCTGCCAAGTGTCGCTCTGTCTATGGTTGTGTTGGCTCCAATTTCAACATTGTCTTCAATAATAACATTTCCTAATTGAGGGATTTTTATGTATTCACCTTTTTCATTTGGAAGGAATCCAAATCCATCGGCTCCAATCACTGCTCCTGCATGAATAATACAATTGTTTCCGATCTGACATTCACTGTATATTTTGACGCCAGGGTAAAGAATGGTATTTTGACCTATGGATACATTTTTACCAATATAAACATGGGGATAAATGATACATTTTTCACCTATTTGAGCTCCTTCTTCAATAACGACGAAATGTCCGATGTAGGCAGAAGAAGCTACCGTTGCTTTTTCATGAATAAATGCTGATGGGGAAACATAAGGTTCAAATGTAGTTTGCGGTTGCAAATGCATGAGGAGCTGGGTAAATGCAAGATAAGGATTGTCGACACGAATCAACACTTGGGAAATAGGTTGGTGTGCTTGAAAATTTTTATCCACTATGACAGCTGAAGCTTTGGTAGTGTATAAATATTTTTCATAATGCTTATTGCCTAAAAAAGTAATATCTCCCGGCTGCGCTTCTTCAATTTTTGAGATCGAGCGTATTTCAATATCCGGATCTCCTTCAATTTCTCCTTGAATGATTTTGGCTATTTCGGATACGGTGAGCATTTTTTGCGAAAATACATTTTTTTCAATAATCAAAAAAAGTTGGATTAAATATGTTTAAAATGCATGGTAAAACCCATTTCAACATACATAGGCATGATTTCAACATTGGGAACGTAATATGTATGTGTAGATGCAAATCTTCCTAGCACATAAAAATGTAAAAAATTAAGTTTCCCTTTAGGGTTATAATTTAATTTTGTGTAGTAGGTTAAAACAGGGCGGTATTTGATTTCATTTCCCTTTGCATCGAGGAATGAACCATGTCTATCCTGATAGGTTAAACCCATGTCAACGCTTCCACCTCGAAAATTTCCACTTGATATGGTACATAAAAATTGTTTTTCCAGGTAATCCATGGCATATTTAGAAAAGTTTGTTGAACGCTCATAATCGATTAAAAAATTTTGAGCATAACCTATTTTAAAGGTATTGACTATGATTTGACCTATATTAAAAAGAAAAAAGGTTTCCATACCTGTCATTTTCATGCTGGGCAAATTGGCTGTTTGCCATTTATCATTGGGAGTGTTTTTTACCCAATCGATTAAATCTTCTGCGTATTTATAAAATCCGTTCACTTGTGTTTGAAACCATTTATGATACATGCGAAAGCCCATGCTGGTTTGATAAATTTTTTCGGGTGTAAGTTTTTCATTCCCCTGGTGAGCTGCATCAGTATAATACATTTCAGTAAAGGTTGGCATGCGATTGTTGAGATTAGCTGAAAAATAAGCATACATCGTTTGAGAGATAGAATAACTTATATCAGCTCCAGGGAGAAAATTCCATGTATGACTAGGATCGTAATAAGTGAGCATCGCACCTGTTGAAATTAACCATTTTTTATTTGAAAAAATATAGTTGATTGGAATGGAAGCATAAAATCTGTTTCCTTTTTTGGTAAAATAGCCATTATGCTCAAAAGGCACTCTGGTAGAATCAATTTTTTCATTACCTAGTACATTGCTATATATTAAATCATTTCTTAAGTGAAAACCTGTTAGGATTTTACTTTTGCGGAATTCATACGTAATAAAATTTTGCGTACCAACGCTGTAATTAAGATGATAATTGGGGCTTTTGTACCACGCAGGAATAGTTAAGGTATCTATATCGTGTCTGAATAGTTCAAAACGATCTTGATGTCTTCGCAAGTAGGCATCAGCATGTAGGGAAAAAGCATTGAAGGCTTTATGTAAGCTCATCCCGACAAGGTTTGAAATATTTCTTTCAAATTGATAAGGGAATTTTGGAGTATAAAAATTATAAGCGCCAAAACTTTTTATGCCATTAAGGGTAAAAAACATGAGATCTATAGGATTTTGTGATGTGCCAAAGGATTTATAAAATTGGAGATAAGATTGCCCCATTTTGTAATCGGTGTTGATTAAATAACCTGCGGATTGACTGTAATTTAAGTTTGCTAAAAGACTATTGTTTTGTAATAGTTCAGCAGAGACCGATCCTCTAAAAGTTTTATGCATTCCTTTGGTTGCGGTTAATCGAAATTGTTCATCCAGCTTTTTTTTAGTAACAATATTGATAATTCCTCCTGAAGCATTTAGGCCAAAAACACGAGCACTTGCGCCACTGAGAATTTCAATTTTACTAATAAGCGAAGGATCGATGGGGATGTTAGAACTAAAATGACCGGTTTGCGGATCATTAACTGGGATGCCATTGATGAGAATCAAAGTTTGTTCAAATGTTCCCCCTTGAAGTTGAATATCAGATTGTATGCCTGGCATTCCTCTTTCACGAATGTCAACATTCAAAGCAAATTTTAAAACATCTGAAAAAGAATGAAATTGAAGTCGTTTAACGGTTAAGGAATCCAAAACTTGAACAGCCCGTGGTTGGAGAAAGTAAAAATAACCTGTTCTGTCAGCAGAAATTGAAACTTCAGGTAAAATTTTGTTTGTTGACCGCGAGGAAGTGTCTTTTTGACCAGATAAAGTTAATATCCACACACTCAAAAAGAGAGTGAGAAGATTACGCATTTTTTGGCAAAAATAAAAGTATTAAGTAATAGTGTTATTTCAAATGCTGACTGATAAATTGCATAAGTTGTTGGCCTCGCAAATTTTTGGCTATGATGGTTTTATTTTCATCCAGGATAAAATTTGCAGGAATGGAATTGACACCGTATAATTTTGCAGCCTGGCTTTTCCATTTTTTCAGATCGCTTACATGATACCATGTTAGTCCATCAGCTTGAATAGCTTTTACCCATGAGAGGCTATCACTATCTAACGATACACCAAAGATGGCCAACCCTTTGTCTTTAAATTGTTGATACACTTTGACTAAATTGGGATTCTCGCGTCGGCAAGGACCACACCACGAAGCCCAAAAATCAACAATTATCATTTTACCTTGGATTGAATAAAGGCTTAACAGTTTTCCTTCTGGCGTAGGAAGTTCAATGTTAGGTGCTTTCATGCCAATAGCCGTTTTTTTGGCAGCTTGAACCTTATCATGAAGGCTAACTACAGCAGAGATATAGTTGTATTTTTGAAATAGTAAAGAATCCACTATAGCATAAACGGGATAATACTGATCCATGTTTAATCTATCTATGAAAAAAAGATTAGCTAAATCTTGAGGTTGCTGACCCAGAGCATTGGCTAAAAAATTGTTTTTGTCGTTCTCAATTTTGTAATACAGCTGAGTGAGTTTTTGACGTATTTCATTTTGATCAGGGGCTAAGGCAGAATATACTTGGTTGATACTGTCTTGTTGATGTTTATATTTTGCAAGCTGAGATTCGAGAAAGTAAATTTTTTGCGATTGGTCTGATCCCACTATTTCAGGAAATGTCCTCATGTTCTTATTAGCTTGAATTTTTATGTAGACCTTTTCTCCAGGTTTTAAAATAAGGGCATAAAAATTACCGCTAGGGAACTTCAGCCTAAAAATATTTTCCTTATCTAAGTTAAACTGAAATACAAATTTGTTATTAGCAATGTTAGCAGTTAAAGAAAAGGAAGTAGGGTTAATGAAGTTTTCAAGGGTAACAGTTTTTTCTTGATTTTCACCTTCTAAAGTACCTTCAACTATGGTTAACTTTTGACCAAAAATACCTGTACTGCACAGGGCAATTATGAGTAGAAAAATTGCTTTTTTCATTTTTTTCCAAAAATACATAAAAAATTTCAATATGTATTAATGAAATAAAAATTAGTGTCTCAAAGGTATGCGTGGAGTATTTGTATCATTTGTATTTTGCTAAAAAATGTTTTAAATTATAAACGTTACTATAGATTGGATATCCACAAAGATAGCATTTTTGCTTGTATTGTTGGCAAAATTTTAAAACAGAGTAACAATTTGGTATTAAGACCGAAGAGATTAAAAAGCTCAAAGGATAGTTTAAAAGTCACCCTGTCGGTTGGGTGGCAATGGAAAGTACTGGGATTTCCTGGATGCCAATTTGGCGGCTTTTTGAGACTGATTTAACATTGAAGTTGGTCCATCCGTATTTTATCAAGCAAATGTCTGGACGCAAAAGCAATATAAAAGATGCCAAGTGCATTGCCACCTTGCTGATGAAGGGCATGCTCGCAGACCATTTTGTTCCTCAAAGAATATTCGTGAGCTACGGCCTGCGAACAAAGAATTTGTCCCTGTGTTATCAAAAGAAAAACACTTAAAAACTCAAGTATCTTCAACAACAAATTGAACTTCTGCAAGCAATAGCAATATAAAATCGGTTCTTTTATGGTGGTTCAAAACTCCGTTTCAAACTGACCTTACCCTTTGCACAAAAATATGGACCGAAGAGTCAGCAGGAGAAAATGCAGTTCATCGCCAGAAAATTATCATTCAAAAGGATTTTATAGGAGAAAATAAGAAAAACATTAATTTGTGTTTTCAAGGGTATGAATTGAATTTCAACAATTATCAGATATTATTCCCTGCCATTTTTGTAGGGCAAAAATTATTCTTCATCAATAATCGTCATGAATACTGAAGGATGACGAAAAACATCGAATGGGTGTACATCGGGATGGCTAGGGAAAGAAATGAAATTTGGAAATGCTTTGCCGTTGTATAGTTTGATGTGACTCCAGTCGAGCCCGAGAAATTGTCCTAGAGAAAAGCGTCCGTTTTTTTCTTTGTCGTCGGAGCTAGATTCCATGGGTAAGTGGATTCCATCTTCATCATAAACTTCGAGCCATGTGTGATTGTAGTATGCACTGAAGGTAAAATGGTGTCCAAAATAGAATCTGGGCACTTTGTATCCTGTGGCAGACTGAGCAGCTAAATTGTTTTTGTAGCAAGCAATGAGCATGAGCGAGGAATAGTCTCCACAGGTGCCGTAGCCATCTTCCCAAACTTCACGATAGTTTATAGCTTTTTTATTCTTCTCGTAAAATAATTGGTTATAAATAAGATTTCTGCAATACTTAAGGATTTCTACATCATCATTTGAAGATTGAATGAAAAAATCAAAAAAAGGATGATTTGCCTCAAGTTCTTCGATTTCTCGAACGGAAAGTAGGGTTGAATGAGAAAGATGAATTTTTTCGTTCGGTAAAAATTTTATGCTTTTTAGTTTAACTCGAGCTTTGAATCCAAAGGCAGTAGGCATTTTGGCTTGATTAGTTACAACGAACTCAACAAACCCATTTTCCTTTTTTTGAAAAGGTAAGCCCAAAGGCAGAACTTCCTCAATGGTTTGATGATGGTCGTTCTCTGGAAGTTTCATGCGTATGACCCATGGAAAATGCTTAATACGTTCAGGATGTTCGATATGTTCCTCGTAGTAAAAATCAATGGTAAAGCTATTTGTGCAAAATATTTTGTAATGGTTTACTTGTTTTTCGTGAATAAAAAGTGGATGAAAAAAAGGCTTTTGTTCTTGCCAAGAACGATTTTCATAACCCACTTCGTTCCAAAGCCCTCCGTACAAAATGTATAGTTGGTTGTTTAGCCAAATTTGTCCGATGGGGTAGATGTGAGGCGTTATAGCTTCCATGACTACTTTTCCATCCCAATTGTAGGCTCGAATAATGTTTTCTTCACTGTCGGTAAGGTAAATAAGTCCATCTTTGCTGGTGATTGAAATTTCACCTATGCCATCGATAGGAAATGATTTTAGAAGAGAATAATTTCCCTTATTGTATTTCCAGATTTGAAGAGTCCATTCACTTACCACATAAAAATTAAATTGTTCATCAAAGCAAAAGGCACGCCAGGAGTGAGGGAGTTTTTGTTCGGAAATCTGCCTACCATCAAAATCAAATACACGGAAAACGCCATCGTTACTAAGGAAATACAATAACTTTTGGTGAATGTTAAAATAAATTTGATTTTTTAAAAAATCTTGAGAAAACAAAAAAAGATACTGGACTTGTCGATTGGTTAGTTCGTAAGAGAACAAAGTACCTTCCATGTTGTTTAGCAGGTAAATCTTTTCATCTTGCTGACTGCAGTATAGATATCGTTTCTTTATGTGTGGGGGAATTATAAGCGTTCCATCATTTTTTTCTATGACCATGTCATATTTATTGAGAGGCACAAAAAAATACCGCTCACTTTCTAAATTTGTCATATCAAATTTATTTATTATGCTGAAAAAATAAATCTTTTTGAATATTAAATGTTCCAGAACCTTTTTTTACATTGTTTTCGTATTTATCGTAATTGCCCTGTGTTGAGGATGTCCATTCCATATCATACTTTACCCATACGCCAATATTTATAGATAAGGTGGATTTAGTATTATTAACTTTTTGATAGGTATAAGGGTAATCGTCAACTCCTTTTAACGAAGCATACCCTGAAGAAGCTATAGTTGGAAAATACCATTCTTCCGTATTTCCGCTATTGGGCGTTAAGGTAAGAGTTAGTTTTCCCCAACTGTTGGTTTCAATAGCATAATTTTCATCGGATGAACATGCATTATAAAACATGAAACTTGTAAAAGTTACCAAAAATAAAATTGATTTTTTCATAGTTTTAATTTTTTGGTTGTGGAGCTGGAGGGAGTCGAACCCTCGTCCAAACAGAGGCCAATAAGGCTTTCTACATGCTTAGCCTTTCCTTTGTTTGTCGGGTAGTCACTGGCGAAAGGCTCTCCTATAACTACCTTATCCCTGAGTTTTCTGACCAGAACCCCAGGGAAAAGGTTCTGGCGAGCTTGCTATTTATGAAGCCTCGACCGGAGCGAGAGCAAGCGACCCTCTCCGGGAGACTATTAGCCCCTAAGCTCTCGCTTAGGCAGCTAATGCAACGTTGTAATTGTTGCCATTTATTCTTCTCTGCACGCTAGTTTTTACGGAGTTAGCGTGCCACCTCCGGCATGCTTACCTTACCCACCTTCTGCTGTCAAAACCAGAACAGCCCCGCCTGGTTGCTATCCCCATGGATAGGTTTTGCAAATTTACTAATTTTTTAAAAAAATTCAAAAACTGCGTTAAAAAACAAACAAACCGCTTCCTCCGATGACCACGTACTCCGATGTTATAAAAGCTGAACTTCGACAGGAATAATTGATGTTACGTGTTTCCAAGATATTTCCTGAAAAGTTAAGTTTGTATAGTATTCCGTGGTCATTTCCTATGAAAATGCTATGGTTATCAGCTGAAGGACTTGCATAAAAAGCAGCATCAGTTTCGATTTGCCAAAGTTTTTTTTGGAATTTACTTCAAAAGCCTGGATTCTTCCCCATTTGTCGGCTACGATGACTTGATTATGAATAACACAAGCTGAAGCAAAATAACCAGTTTCATTCGGTATACGGTGTGAAATAACATCATGACGTAAATCATAAACAACCATTTCCCTGTCAAGTGTAGGAATCCAAGCTTCATCATGAACTATGGCTGGCGTTGCATGCATCCGTTTTCCTACGAAAATTTTACGTTCTAACTTCCCTTGTTGGGGATCAATAACATACAAGTGTTTATCGCGGCCTGAAACAATTACCCAACCATTCCAATAGGCAGGGGAAGCTATAATCCATCCTTCGGTCGATACTTGCCAATGAAGTTTCCCGGTAAACCTATCCCAGGCCATGATGCTACGATTCAATCCGCCAACAATGACAACATCCCCAACTACGAGCGGAGAAGAAAATACCCAATCTTTCGTATTGTAGGTCCAAACTACACGACCATTTCTCGTATTTAAACAATAAAAATGATGATCGAAAGAGCCAAAATAAAGTTTATCTTCAAGTACAAAAGGCGTGCTTTTGATCGGTTTTTTGCATTTCCATCGCCAAGATTCGGTTAGGGATTCTAGGTCTAAGGATATAAAACTACCATCATCTGTTCCATAGTAAGCCATATTATCTAATACAACGGGGGACGAATAAACACCCAAGTGATCATGTTTTTGAAGTTTAAGGGTGTCAAGCGAAGCATGATTGTAAACATTAAAATAGCCCGTACGCAAAAGATTTCCTCTAAAACATGCTTGTGTTTCTCTGGTGAAAGTGGTGAGAGAACGCTCAATTTTTTGAGTAATGCTTACAAGCTTTATGGCTTTGTCGAGGGTATGCTGTGGAATATGTACAGGTTTATCTTTCATCTACGAGATCTTTGAGTTCTTTTTCGAGCAATGTGATTTCTTTTTTAAAATGTTCTTTCATGCTAGTAAAATACTCGTCGAGATTTTGATGGGAAATGATTTTCCGATATAGTGAACTTGTTTCAATTTTATTGATTTGTTGTTGAAGCTCTTCAATTTTCTGCTGAAGTCTCTTGATATTGGCTTTTAACAGTTCTATGTCCGACAAGGGCTCCGTGATTTTAGGAAAATGAATTTCTTTTTGGATAAGTTCGGAATAAATAGCCATTACTCGTTCCAGGTTTTTGGAAGAATAAGCTTTATTTAATTCTACAAACCATTTTTCAGCTTCGGATTTAAACTCATCAATGACTAAGTCCGGGTGACACAATTTTGAAGCCAGTCGAAAATACTTTTGCAACTTTTCGTTTTCCTCATTGTTGAGGTCTATGGACGGAGCCTCATTTTTTTCTTCGCGAAGTTGCTGGTATTCTTCACGATCTTTATGAATTTGTTCAAAATCTGGTTCAAAAGCTTTGTCTTTTTCTTTTTTTAACGATAATATTTCCCATTTCAAGTCAAGCAGTTTCGAGATGTATTCTCCCAATTCCTGATAGTGCTTTTGCTGATAATAGATGATTTGTTGTTCAAGGGAAGCAAGTTTTTGAGCTAAAATGGCATGTTGTAGTTCAAGAAATTTTAAGCGTGTTCTAAGCCCTTCAATGTTTGTTTCTTCCTGAACCGGTACGTTTTCATGTTTGAATTGTCGTAAAATTTCAATGAGTTTCTGGAAATCTTTTTGCTGTAATAATGTTTTACACTCGTTTTTGTTAAGTGTTGGATAAGCAGCAAGTAATTGATCGAGCATGATGAGCAGCTCTTCTACTTCGGCCTGATCTTCTTTAAGCAGGGTTATAAAATGATCAATGAGTTTCATCTTGGAGCAAAAATACAAATTTAAATAAATTAATACTTAATTCATTCTTTTAAAAATGATTTAATAAATTCTATGTCAGAAGGGTAGGTAAGTTTTATATTGAAAGGATCACCTTCAAAAAAATGTAATTCATAACCACAGGCTAGGGCTGCTGAGGCTTCATCTGGGTAGGTGTTTTCTTTAATTTGGGTAAATATTTTTTGAATGATATCGCCTTTGAAAAATTGTGGGGTCTGAATTCTAAAGTATGCTGTGCGATCAACGTATGAAATATGCTTGTTTGTTTTATGAATAAGAGCATCATGAATTGGTAGAATAGGAATAGCAATACCTTTCTCGTTAGCAAGTTGATATCCTTCTTGAATTAGCCTTGATCTAATTAGAGGTCTAGCTATATCATGGATGGCAACAATTTCGTTTTCTGATGCAGCACTAATACCATTGCGAACAGAATCGAACCTTTCAGCTCCTCCGTGGATGATGGCGTGAGGTTGAAATGAAAGGGTAGATAATTCTTCTTTCCATTGATTTGTATGTTCTGGTGCGATAACCAGTGTAAGTTTAGCAGTAGGTGCAGCGTTATGTAAATTATTTAATGTATACCATGCTAATGTTTTGTCGTGAATTTTAAGAAATTGCTTTGGAATTTTGGAGGAAAAACGTTTGCCCCTACCAGCAGCTACAACAATAAAATGCAACTTGTGCAAATGCATGAATTAGTCTATGATAAGGAGTGCATCACCGTAAGCAAAAAACCTATATTTTTCTTGGACAGCTACCTTATAAGCTTTCATGAGATTTTCGTAACCCGCAAAAGCTGCGGCAAGAATCATGGGAACGGACATGGGTAAGTGAAAATTCGTCACCATAGCATCTGCAACTAAAAATTTATAAGGAGGAAAGATGAATTTGTTTGTCCATTCGTGAGCTGGTTTAACTTTACCTTCGATGGTGACACTGGATTCAAGGGCTTTCATCGTAGTAGTTCCAACTACACATACTTTGTGGCCTTCTTGCTTTGTTTTATTGATGATGTCTGCAGCTTCTTCCGTAATAATAAATTCTTCAGCTTCCATTTTGTGCTTGGAGAGGTCTTCAACTTCTATTTTTCGAAAATTACCTAGACCTGCATGTAAAGTTATTTCAGTTGTATTGATACCTTTGATTTCAAAGCGTTTGAGCAATTCTCGTGAAAAATGAAAGCCAGCCATGGGAGCTACTACAGCTCCTTCGTGTTTTGCAAAAATGGTTTGATAATTTTCGCGATCTTCTTCTATCACTGGGCGATCAAAAATTTTAGGTAGAGGTGGTTCTCCAAGCGATTTGAGCAAGTTGATAAACTCATCATGAGGCATATCCGTCAAAAAACGAATAATACGTCCGCGATTTGTAGTGTTATCAACAACTTCTGCAACAAGTTCATCATTTTCTCCAAAAAATAACTTGTTTCCTAGTCTTATTTTTCGAGCAGGATCTACGAGAACATCCCATAGTTTAATTTCCTGATTAAGTTCCCTTAAAAGCAAGACTTCGATGCGTGCATTATTTTTTTCTTTTCTCGCATAGAAACGTGATGGAAAAACTTTTGTGTTGTTGAAAACAAATAAATCCCCTTCATCAAAATGATTAATAATTTCCTTAAAAATCTTATGCTCTATTTCTCCTGTCTTTCGATGTAATATCATTAAACGCGATTCGTCCCTGTGTTTTTCTTGAAAACGAGCGATAAGTTCTGGCGGAAGTGTGAACTTAAAATCTGATAATTTCATGTATAAAAGGATTTAATTACAATAAAAAAGTCGGAGCGGTCCGACTCGAACGGACGACCACTTGCACCCCATGCAAGTGCGCTAGCCAACTGCGCCACGCCCCGATTTTGCGTTTGCAAAAATACAAAATTTTTAAAAAAACAACATCGGTGAAAATTTTTTAAAAAAAATTAATGTTCTACATCATCTTTACCAAGCGAATGTCAAAATGTCACTATTTTTGTTGGCATAAGAATTGATGGGTAAAAGGCGCTTTTTAAGCTATGAAGAGAAATGGTCTATTTATTTCTATAATAATCTTTGCTGAAAGCCTGCTTTATGCTCAAAAGTTTACCATTTCTGGCTATGTAAGGGATGCTAGCAACGGTGAATCTTTGATTGGAGCTAATGTTTGGCTTGATGAGCTGAAAAAAGGAGCAACTTCCAATACCTATGGGTTTTATTCTATAACGATTGAAAAAGGAACATATACCTTGGTTGCAAAATATCTTGGATATACTGCGTTTAAAAAGAAGATCGTTGTAGATAAAAATATTCAACTAAATATTGAACTTACACCTACTTCGATTGTAGCCAAAGAAGTTGTGATCACAGATAACAAAGCTATTAAAAACATTGAGTCTACGGAAATGGGAAAAATAGACATACCCGTACAGACAATAAAGCAAATCCCTGTGGTCTTTGGTGAGGCCGATATTATGAAAACGCTTCAGCTTATGCCTGGAATTCAAACTGCAGGTGAGGGAAATACAGACCTTTATGTTCGAGGCGGAGGACCAGATCAAAACTTGATTTTACTTGATGAAGCCATCGTATATAATCCAAGTCATCTTTTTGGCTTTTTTAGCACATTTAACGCTGATGCCATTCAAAATATCGAAATGTTTAAATCGGGCATGCCAGCTTATTATGGAGGTCGATTAGCTTCAGTGCTCGATGTTACCATGAAAGAAGGCAACATGAAACAATGGCAGGCTGATGGCGGCATTGGTTTAATAGCTTCTCGCATTTCTATTCAAGGTCCCCTTAAAAAAGATACAGCTTCGTTTATCGTTAGTGCTCGAAGAACTTATGCCGATTTGCTTATCAAACCTTTTACTAAATCAAATAGCATCGCAAGGGCTACATCCTATTATTTCTATGATATTAATATAAAAACGAATTATCGCATTTCTCAAAAGGATAGATTGTTTTTAAGCACATATTTTGGTCAAGATTTATTTGACTTTAATTTTGCTAGCGATCAAATGAAAACAAAAATAAATTGGGGCAACTGGACTACAACCTTTCGATGGAACCATCTTTATAACCCAAAGCTCTTTTCGAATTTTTCATTCATCTTTAGCCAATACCATTTTACTTTTGATGCTAAACAAGAACTAATAAAATTAAAATTATATTCTGGCATTCAGGATATTACTTCAAAATTGGATTACACTTACCTTGCTTCTTTTGGTCACAATCTAAAATTCGGTTTATTTTATTCCCATCATTGTTACACCCCAAACAATGCAAGTGGTTATACGGGGGAAACTGAGCTTGATTTGGGTAAAACTGTTCGTCTTTATTCTCACGAAATGTCTCTTTATGTTAATGATGAATTTTCTATTAGTAATCGATTAAAGCTCAATTTGGGAATAAGAGGAACTGACTTTATGCATACTGGGCCTTTTGACCGGTATGTTCATGAAGATTTTAACTTGCCAATAACCGATACCATCCATTATTCAAGTAGAGATATAGTAAAAAATTATTTTCACCTTGAACCACGAGTAAGTTTGCGTTTTTCCATTGATACCTTAAGCTCAATAAAAGCATCCTACACACAAAATTATCAATATGTGCACTTGGTTTCTACTTCTACCACAACCTTGCCAACTGATGTTTGGGTCCCAAGTACGGATAAAATAAAGCCTCAACTTGGTATACAATACAGCTTAGGTTATTATCGAAATTTCTTTGATAATACGGTGGAAACAAGCATCGAAGGATATTATAAGACCATGAAAAATCAACTTGAGTATGCTGAGGGAGTACTTTTAGAAAATACATTGTATGATAACATTGACAATTATCTTGTGTTTGGAAAAGGCACTTCGTATGGCGTAGAATTTTTAATCCAAAAGAGGATGGGAAGCACAACAGGTTGGATTGGCTATACCTGGTCCAAAACCACGAAACATTTCCCTTTGATTAATAATGGAGAGCCTTTTCCTGCAAAATACGATAGAAGACATGATATTTCTTTTGTAATTAACCATGCTATTAACGAAAGTCTAACCATTAGTATTGTATGGGTATATGCAACTGGTAATACGACAACCATGCCTGTTTCCAGGTACATCATTGATGGAAATGTTGTTTCAGAATATGGACCTAGAAATGGATTTCGTTTACCTCCTTATCATCGAGCAGATGTGAGTGTTAACTGGATTCCTAAGCCGAAGAAAAAAAGACGTTTTGAGCAGAGCTGGAACTTTTCCATTTACAACTTGTATAACCGAAAAAATCCTTATTTCATCTTTATTGATGTGGATGGCGATATTTTGACGGGAAATGCGATTATAAAAGCTAAACAAGTTAGTTTATTTCCCATTTTGCCATCTATAACATGGAATTTTAAATTTTAGATTATGAAAAAGATGCTTCTCTTAACCACAATGATTTTTATCTTATTCTCATGTTCAAAAGAAATTAATTTAAAATTGCCAACTCCTGAGTCTAAATATGTTGTTGAAGCTTCGATTGAAAATGGCAAATATCCCATTGTTGTGCTTACCCGCAACATGCCTTATTTTGCTCCGGTAGATACAGCTTTTTTAATGGATTCTCTTTTCGTTACAGATGCACAAGTAATCGTTAGCGATGGCGTAATAAATGATACTTTGCAATTGTTTTATGATTTAAGTCGAATTCAACGTAAATGGTGGCCTTTTGTGTATTACAAAGGTAGTAAAATTGTTGGTCAGTTGGGAAGACACTATTACTTGACAGTTAAGATTAAATCTACCATTATCACGGCAGAAACAACTATTCCATCAAATGTGTATTATTTCGACACCATCTGGTGGAAACCAGATGCGAAAGCTAAAAATGATTCGCTGGGTTATATTTGGATTAAAGCCACTGATAATCCTAATGAAAAGAATTATTATCGTATTTATACCCAAAGGTTAAGTCGTGATTATGATTTTGTTCCGATCTTTGGAAGCGTGTATGAAGACATTTACATTAGTGGAAAAAACTTTGACTTTTATTTGACACGTGGATTGAAAAATATTGAAGAGGACTCTGCTTATTCCGACAAGGAGTTTGGTTATTATAGGTTAGGAGATACTGTGGTTATAAAGCTTTCAAATATTGATAAAGCCACTTTTGAGTTTTGGCGAACACTAGAAGGAGAAACCTACTCTGCTGGGAATCCTTTTACCAATCCTACTCCCATTAAGCACAACGTTCATGGGGCTTTGGGCGTCTTCGGTGGCTATGCTTCTTCTTACGATACATTGATTATTAAGCATTAACAATAAAAACATAGAACTATGGCAGAAAAGAGAAAATGTGTAATTATAGGATCGGGACCAGCTGGTCTCACTGCAGCGATTTATGCATCGAGAGCAGGGCTTGACCCATTGTTGTACGAAGGCATGGAGCCTGGTGGACAATTAACCACTACGACCGAAGTCGAAAATTTTCCAGGCTACCCTGAAGGAGTAACTGGACCTGTGCTCATGGAAGATATCAAAAAACAAGCATTAAGATTTAACTCAGAAATTCGATCTGGCATTATCGAAAAAGTTGATTTTTCAAAACGCCCTTTCCTGTTGATTGATGATGAAGGAAGAGAAATTGAAGCTGAAACAGTCATCATCGCAACAGGTGCAAGTGCTAAGTGGCTAGGTATACCAGGTGAGAAAGAATATAGTGGCTTTGGGGTTTCTGCTTGTGCTACTTGTGATGGATATTTTTATCGTGGTAAAGTGGTGGCTGTTATTGGAGGAGGTGACACAGCAGCTGAAGAGGCTACCTATCTTGCCAAATTAGCTAGCAAAGTATACCTTGTTCACAGACGTGATCAGCTTCGTGCTTCCAAAGCCATGCAGCAAAAAGTATTTAATACTCCTAATATAGAAGTTGTTTGGAATGCCATTCCAAAGGAAATCATTGGGGAAACAAGAGGTTTCGGAAAAGCTGTTACCGGTCTTATCGTAATCGATAAAAACACGGGCGAAGAAAAAACATTGAAAGTAGATGGTGTTTTCGTTGCAATTGGACATAAGCCTAATACAGACATATTCAAAGGTCAACTTGAACTGGATGAAGCCGGTTATATTATAACTCAACCAAAATCAACACGAACCAGTGTTCCTGGTGTATTCGCCGCAGGAGATGTCCAGGATCCAGTCTATCGCCAGGCTATATCTGCTGCGGGCAGTGGGTGCATGGCTGCACTGGATGCAGAGCGATTTCTTACCATGAACGAGTAAATTCTGTTTTTTCAAAGGCTGCCACACATGGCAGCTTTTTTATTTTAAGCCATTTAAAATTTATCAAAATGGTTTAATTAGTCGACCCTTAAATAGTAATTCCTATTGATGTAAATTTTTAACTTGTTAAGAAAAAATGTGCAAGATTTCATATTTTAAAAGGTGTAAAGCTCTCAATTTCTAAAGATTGTAATCAAGGTTAAAAATCAAAATTAAGAAAATTAAAAGAGGCTGCGGCGATTACTTAGATTGAAGAAAGATAAGATTTGGAGATATATTTCCCTTTCAGGTTCAACTTTGGGAAATTCTCTCTCCGTCCACCATTAGGAAATCCAGCTTTAATCCCTTATAGGGAATAAAAAGTGGGGGAGTGGAAAAGTCAACTGAAACTTAATCTTAAATAATATTCCATGGTAAAAATATGTCTCTTGTTCGCTCCATAAGACATAAATTTTTACAGTAACAAATCATACCTTCGCAAAATTCTAAAATATTACGCTTTGAATCAGTTACCATTCATACATAAATAAAACAAGATAGATTTTTCAATCAATGTTTTTCATTGTAAATGGCCTTTTTTTCTTTTACCTCTTTTGTCAATGGCTTTTTCGTCATAACTCATGTATTTCAAAGCTTTAGAAGCTTTTATATCACGAGGTAAAAATGCGGGACTTAGGGTGGGGTTATTTTCAATCGACTATTAAAATTAAAATTATGTAAATCACCAAGATTAATATGGGAAGCATTTTTTTACAGCTAAATTCTTTCTCATCTTTGGTAATCCTTTCACAGAACAAATTTTAAATACTGTTTTTTATCAATGGCTCTAATCAGGATATTTACACCGTTTTCGTTTTTTAAATCTTATATTTTGATCTTTGCCAGAAACGGTGATCTTTTGCTCCAGTATAAGTTTTTTTCTAATTCCACCAAAAAAATTTCTGTATATCCAATATCCTTCGCCTGCTATGGCTAGTAAAAACAAAATGGAAGCTGCAAATTTTAAAAACGAGTTTTGTTCTTGTTGACATAGGTTATTTCCTGTTTTTTTTTTGGATTAGGAAAAGATTTTTGCAGGGGGCGAAGGAGTCGATGTTGTGTCAGTCACAGGTTTATCGCAGATATGCCAAAATTTAGCATGAGGTATTAAAGTAGCACCACATGAGCATTGTAAGGAAGTCTGAGAAATGATTAAATCAATAGGTTCTATTTTTTCCCACATACATGGTCGAATTAAGCACGAGGTTTTAACTTAGAGCCACATGCACTGCAAGTTAATTCGATTGTTTGAGGACTTTCGATATTTTCATGCAAGGGTGTTCCAAAATAATAACAAAAATCGGCCTTATCAGGGATTTGTGCGTGGCAAGTAGTACATGTCTGCATAAAAGCAAAGTTTATTATACAAAAATAAAAAATATTTTTACAAAATCAAAAAATAAAAAATTTATTGACGTCAATTGTCTTATAAGCATCTTTGTACAAACTGTCTACATGATAGCTTGCATGAATTTAATGTTTATTCAAGCTTTATGGCAATTTTAGTAACTTCTTTCCGTTGTGCACGCGTTTTTGTTCGTTTTTTTATCTTCTGGCAGAAGATCGATGTTATCTGGATATCCAAGTGCCATGATGGCGATGATGTCAATGCTTTTTTCAAGTTTTAGTGAACTTCGTACTAAATCTGAATCAAAGCCTCCCAGCATATGTGCATAAATTCCAAAATGCATGGCTTGAATGAGCATGAAACCAACTGCAGTACATGTTTTAAATCTAGCATGTTGATTTTCTTGTTGATGAAAATTATAAAATTAGTTAGCACATATAAAAACTAGGATGGGTGCTGTCAAAGCCCATGCTTTGTTGTACTTGACCATGCTTTCAAGTAGTTTCTCATAAGCTTTACTTCCTTTGTACGCATAATACAATAGCCAGGGTTGCTCGTTGTACGAAGAGGGAGTCTTGCTAGCTGCTTTAAATATTTCCATCAGATTTTTTTCGCTTAAGTTTTTTTCGTCAAAAATCAATGGACTGTATCTTTTTTCGATTTCTGCTATCCTTTTTTTCAAAGATACCTTGAGATTTCTTTGCGATAAACAAAAGAGATAAATAACAAAGAGGTAAAACATGATATTTATTATTTAAAATGATTTTAAATTACAAAAAAACATATTAACTTTGCAAAAAAATAGGCATGAAAAGAATTTTCTTATTTGGATGGTTAGTTGCATTGTTGTTGGGAGCATGCAATGGTAAGTCGCAACCAAGCAATAATCCGCAGGTCTCTTCTTTATCACAGCAATCCTATTCATCACAAGGAAATGGAATACCTGTAGTTGCATCTTCGAAAACAGGAGGCCAGGTTATTTATTTAACTACACAGGATTTTATTAATAAAGTATTTGACTATAGAAACAATAGAGAATGGAAGTTCAAAGGTGCACGTCCTTGTGTGATTGATTTTTATGCAGACTGGTGTCGTCCGTGCAAGATGGTTTCTCCAATCATGGAAGAGCTAGCTCGAGAATACAACGGGAAAATAGATTTTTATAAGGTCAACACAGATAAGGAGCAAGAACTGGCAGCTGCTTTTAACATTCAAAGCATCCCGTCTGTTTTGTTCTGCCCAAAGGATGGTAGGCCTGCTATGGCTGTGGGTGCCTATCCGAAGGAAGAATACATTCGCATGATTAACCAAGTCATTTATCAACAAAAACAATAATATTATGTTAGAACATTTAACAGCAGAAACTTTTAAGCAAAAAGTTTTTAATTACGATGTAAATCAGGATTGGAAATTTGAAGGAGATTTACCTTGCATCATTGACTTCTACGCCGATTGGTGTGCCCCATGTAAAATGGTAGCTCCAATTTTGGAAGAATTAGCTAAGGAATACGAGGGCAAAATCAACATTTACAAAGTAAATACTGAAGAAGAACAAGAACTTGCCTACGTTTTTGGTATTCAAAGCATTCCATCTCTTCTTTTCTGCCCCAAGGACGATAGGCCTCAAATGGCCGTGGGAGCGCTACCTAAGCAGACATTCATTGAAATTATTGAAAGCATTCTACTTAAGAATAAAGTTCTTAACTCAAAGTAATCAAAGACTATTAATCCTCTATTTACTTGCTGCCCTTGTAGGGCAGTTTTTTTTACTTTAAGAATTGTATAGATATTTTAAGTTATCCTTTAAAATGCTAAGGATCCCGTCGTGTAAGGTTGAATATCCAGTGGAGCATATTGCTGATGTAAATATTTAAAATAACCGCTCATGGCTATCATGGCTCCATTATCCGTTGTTAAAATGGGTGGTGGTATGTATAACTCAATATTTTGTGTCGTCGCATATTCTTGAAGACGTTTTCTAAAATAAGAATTAGCAGACACGCCTCCAGCAAGAACCAAGGTTTTTAGTTGTGTTTCTTTTAAGGCAAGATCTATTTTTTCAATGAGAATTTCTATAATCGAATACTGAATGGACGCTGCAAGATCGTGGAGGTTTTTTTGAATAAACTCTGGATCTTTTTTTAGCTGATCTCGTAAAAAGTATAAAACAGAAGTTTTTAGACCAGAAAAGCTAAAATTAAGACCTTTAATGTTGGGTTTTGCAAAAGCAAAAGCAAGTGGATTTCCTTGTGATGCAAGCTTATCAATAACAGGACCTCCGGGATAAGGAAGATCTAACATTTTGGCTGTTTTGTCGAAAGCTTCACCTGCTGCATCATCAATGGTTTTTCCAAGGGTGACAAGTGTAAGTTCATCTTCTGCGCGAACAAACATCGTATGTCCCCCCGAAACGATAAGAGCTAAAAAAGGAAAACTAGGAAGCTTCTTAGATTCGCCTTTTTGAACAATAAAGTTTGCCATGATGTGGGCAAGCAGATGATCGACGGGAATAATAGGGATACCCAAAGCCCATGCAAGGGTTTTTGCAAAACTCACACCTACCATAAGCGAACCTGGAAGGCCGGGTCCTAATGTTAGAGCAATAGCATTTAGCTTTGATTTGTCAATTCCTGCATCACGAATAGCTACATCAACAACTGGAATGATGTTTTGCTGATGAGCACGAGAAGCAAGTTCTGGAACAACTCCACCGTATTTTTCATGAACCTTTTGACTCGCAATAACAAGGCTTTGCAATTCGTTATTTTTTAGTACAGCTGCCGAAGTTTCATCGCACGATGTTTCAATTCCAAGAATATAAATATTTTTGTTTTCTGAAAACATGAGCAAACGTACAAAAATTTTCAAAATCTTGTATTTTATTGTCTTGGGCGTTGGTTTTCTCCCTGCCAGTGTACTTTTTATGCTGAAAACTTCTTTAATTCAAAACAGGGTACGAATGGAAGCCGAGCAATATTTGTCCTCATATTTAAAAACTGATGTTCACATTGGTTTCGTTTATCTTGCACTGCCATCTTTAGTTGTTTTTGAAGATGTCCATGTTAAAGATCATCATCGACAACCTTTTGTGGGAATTCAATCTTTATTGCTTTCGTTAGACTATTTTTCCCTTGATTTTTCAAAATTTTCTATTCGTACAGTAAGTATTCATGAACCTTTATTTAGGCTTGTTACGTATCGAGGTGAAAAACAAAGTAACCTAGATTTATTAATAGAAAAATTTAGTTCCCAAGATACTACAAGCTCTGGTGGTGGAGAGTTGTGTTTATCGTTAAAAAAGTTGGAAATTGGCAAAGGAAAGCTGGAGCTAATTGATGAGAATATGCAGGATAGTTCTAGCGAACAAAAAATTGATTTTAGTCATTTACATTTGAACGATATTGATTTGAGGATTAAAGATATTAAGATAAAAAATAATACCTACAGAGGATTTATTGAAAAATTGTCTTTAACGGAGCAACGGTCAGAACTGAAGATTAAAAATCTAATTTGTTCTTTTTTCCTTTCTGATAAAACGCTTAGCTTGCCTTTGTTGTACTTACAACTTAATGAAAGTTGGTTACTTGCAAGTATAAAATTAAATTATCCCGATTTTTCGAGTTTTTCAACTTTAGAAGATAGTTTACATACCGATGTTCGTTTTGTGGATGGAGAGTTGTTTTTTAAAGAATTAAAACAATTTGCGCCCAATTTACCTAATCTTGCTTCTACCCTTCGATTAAGAGGTCATTTGGAAGGTTCTTTCAATGATTTTACCATTCATTCATTTGCTCTTTTCTTTGATAAAGAGAATTCCATCAAGATTCATGGTTCTGTAAGCAATGCTCAATCTTTGGAAAAATTGAATGTCAAAGAAATTAAGATAGAGTCTCGTTTATCAAAAAAATTTTTAGCACACTTGCCTGGTGGTTTCATGCATCTTTCAAATGTTGATAGCATAAAAGATGAGTTTCTTTGGCTGAGTGTACAAGGATCTGGGAGTTTGAAAGAATTTGATGGAAAAATGGATGTAAAGGGTTTTTTAGGCTCAGCTAGTCTTTCATTACAAACCTATTCGCACAATCAAGAGCTCAACGGAGAACTTTCTTGCGAATTGGATCATTTTTTACCTCGTGTTTTTTTAAGCGATTTACCCGTCAATGCTCTAACTGCTAACTTAAAAGTTAATTTTCAAAACCTTTTGAAAAAATATCACGTAGAAGTACAAGGAAATGTGGAAAAAATAAATCTTTACTCTCATGAAATAAGTAATGTGAATCTCGATGCTTCAATTTCAGCAAATAAGATTTCAACCCGTGTGGATGTTCATGATCCCTTGGCTCAAGCTAAACTTGATGCTCAAATTGCTTTGGATTCTGAGCATGCAAATATTTCAGCCAGCATTGCCAGTTTAAATCTAAGTGCTTTGGGTTTGCAAAGAATTGACACGCTCCCTACTTTTTTTGCAGGTAATTTTGATTTGAACATACATGGCTTTGAACTTGAAAAAATTAGTGGAAAACTTGGGATGCATCATATGATGTACAAAGAAGGAGCTCGCTCACTTGCACTAAATCAGCTTGTGTTGGATTTAAAACGTATGAATCAAGTTCAATGGGAAGTTACCATGAGCAGTGATATTGCTACTGCAAGTGCAAAGGGAAAAGGGAAACTTTCATCCATAGCCGTTGCCTTTAATAATGTCTTATCTGATTATTTTCCAACCATATTTTTTGTTCAAGAAAATAAAGATACTATCTTACACCAAATTGATATTAACGGAAACTTTACAAAACTGGATAGCTTTTTAGGCTTCTTTGTTCCAAATGTACATTTTTCAGATCTAAGTTTTACTGGCAAATTCGATGAGCAAGATAAATCAATTCGTTTTCATCTTAAAGGAAGTGAAGGTATGGCGATGGGTTTCCGTTTTCAAGATCCTTTCATATCGGTAGAAACAATGGATAAAAAAATATTTGTTTCTACCTCCACAGCTTTTCTGGGAAATGAGAATTCGTACATTAATAACTTTCATTTTTCCTATGTGCATAGCAGCAATGTTGGAGACTTTTCTATCGACTGGAATAACCCAGAAATGTTCAGTGGCTCACTAAATGGAAAAATATTTTTCAATCCATTTCAACAATACATCCTTGTCTTTTCTCAATCTTCTTTGAATGTAAAAGATTCGTTATATGCTATTCAACCTGGCTCAACTGTAGTTTACGATACAACGGGGATTTATTTTAAGAATTTTAAAATATCTACAAACACCCAGGCCATTGGACTTGATGGTATTATTTCAGAATCCATGTATGAACCTTTGCAAGTAACTTTTCAACAAGTTGATTTGACCCAAGTAAATTCATTTATCCAAGCATTTCCTATCACTTTAGAAGGGAAAGCAAATGGTTATGTTCTACTTTTCGGTTTGCTAGGTAAGAACCCATCCTATGAGGCGAACCTGGCGATGAACAATTTGAAGATAAACAAATATCTGCTTGGAGATCTATCGGCAGAAAGTTTTTACGATTATGAGAAAAATGCAGTGGGGGTAAAAATTAATCTAGCTTACACGGGAAATAGTGGAACCATTTACCCTCTCAAGGCAAACGGTTATTATTTTCTCGGCCAAAAGCAAGGAGAAATTGATGCAGACATTCAACTAAGTCGATTCAACATTGCTTTTGTAGAGCCTTTTTTAACAGAAGTTTTTAGCAAGATTAGCGGTTATGCGGAAGGCTCATTGCATTTGGGTGGAACGTTAGATAAGTTGAGTGTTCATGGAGATATAACGCTGCGTCGTACGATGCTTCGTGTGGATTATCTAAACACGATGTATTCTTTTACGCATACATTTCACATCAACGATACCATCATCGAAGGAAGAGATGTTGATTTGTATGATTCAAAAGGAAATGTGGCTAAAAGCGACTTGATAATTCACCACAAGCATTTTTCTGATTTTTCACTTGATTTGACCTTAAAACCGAAAAAATTTGAAGTATTAAATACAACCCTAAAGGACAATGAACTTTTTTATGGTCAAGGGTACTTATCTGGCGTAGTAAAAATTACAGGTCCTTTTGATAAAATTAGCATTGATGTGGTCGGAAACACGGAAAAAGGAACGCAACTTAATTTGCCTTTATATACGACTTCCACGGTAAGTCAAAACAAATTTATTGTTTTTAAAAATTTATCTCAAGATACAACAGTTATGAATAATGTTGATTTGGGAGGCCTAAATGTTAATTTGGATATCATGCTTACTCCAGATGCTGAAGCTCAAATTATCTTTGATCCCAAGGTAGGAGATATTATCCGTGGATCTGTTGATGGTCGTTTACGGCTCATGACCAATGATAAAGGCGACTTAGCTATGTTCGGGAATTTAACCGTGGTAAAAGGAGATTATCTTTTTACGCTGGAAAATGTGATTAACAAAAAATTTTATATAGAACCAGGTGGTACCATCAGTTGGAGCGGAGATCCATATCAAGGGCAACTAGATGTAACCGCACGATATGAAGTAAAAACTTCTCTTTATCCAATTTTATATGTAATAGACGAATCTGAATTGTATAAGCGTAAAGTCCCTGTTTATTGCATGATGCACCTACAAGGAAATTTGCTTAATCCTGATATTAAGCTTGATATTGTCTTGCCTGAAGCTGATGAAACAACTCAGAATCTATTTAAGACAGTCATAAATGGTGAAGAAGAACTTAATAAACAAGTTTTTGCATTGCTATTGTTTGGAAGCTTTCTTCCTAAAACAGGTGGAATTACAGGAAATGCTATCCCTGGAGGAGCAAGTTCTAGTTCTCTTGAGATGCTATCTTCTCAATTTAGTCATTGGTTATCTCAAATCAGTAAAGATTTTGATATGGATATTAAATATCGTCAAGGAGATCAGTTAACGCAATCTCAACTTGAGGTAGGGTTGGGTACAAAATTATTCAACGACCGATTGAGCATTGAAACCAATCTTTTGTACGGGGGAAACAATGCTACTAATGCAACCATGTCTTCTGTTCCTCTGACGGGTGATGTTGTGCTTGAATACAAAGTATCGAAAGATGGTAATTTCCGTGTTAAAGCCTTTAATCGATCTAACACTTTTGATATTGCTGCTAACAGTCTCTATACACAAGGCCTTGCTATTTTTTATAGAAAAGAATTTGAACGTTTTCGTGACATATGGAGAAAAAAAAATAAACTTCAAAAAAAATAAATATGAAAAAAATATTTTTTATTTTCTTTTTTAGTTACTTAATGCTCACAGCTCAACGTGCTTGTATTGAAAAATATCGAAATGATACACTTATTGAGAAAACTAATTTTAACCAAAACGGAAAAATTACGGAGAAATTAGAACGCATAATAACACCTTCGGTGTATCATGTGGTAAAAACTAAATACGGATATACTTCGGATGGCTTATTAGCTTCCATTAAAGTTATTCAAGATGAAATTGAACAAATGAGCATATCATATATGTATGATGATCAAAAAAGGCCCGTTCGCACGAAGTATTATTCGAAGGGTAAATTTCAAGGTAAGGAAGTAGCTATTTATGAAGGTGATGTTCTTGTGAAAGAAATTCGTTTTGGACCAACTTATACTGAATGGGAAAAAGAATATTCTTACGATACAAATGGCCTACTTATTAAAAAAACAATTTTTTTCTACCAAGATAGTACACATGTAAAGAATCAACAGCATTATTACAAATATAAAAATGGACGATTATTCAAAGATTCTAGTCTAGTTGATGATTCTACGCAAAGTGTAACTGAATATGATTATGATACCAAAGGACGATTGATTAGAAAAGAAATTAAGTTTGATACAGGGAATAATGTTGTTTTTGAATATAGGTACAAAGGCAAAGAAAATTTTCCTTTTTACGAGCTTGAAAAACATGGCAATTATATTATGCGAGAAAATCATAAAAAATACAATAAAAAAGGTGAAAAAATCAAAGAAATTACTATAGAGTATCGTAATTACAAAGGAAACATGAAGCCTATTAAGACAACATATACTTTTAAGTATTATGATTTTTAGTTTGAGAGTTTATACTCTAAGAGAACCATGCAGGCATTTTTTTAGTATAATAACAAATAGGCCTCAACGTTATTTAATGGGATGTGAGTGATTATTTCATATGATGAAAAAGATTATCTCGTTTGTTTTGCTTACAACCATAATAATATTTCTAGATGTAATAGGTTATATCCTTGGAATATTATTTATTGAAGATTTTACTAATATAGTTATTTAGGAAAATATGGGTCTAGGTGTAATCTTTATTTTTTATAAACATGTATTTTTTTTCCAAACATGTATGTTTGCGATTAAAAAGAAATTTAGGGTTTTTATAACCCAATTGTTTACTTTATTTGTTTATGCTTTTTTGTTGCTTAATCCAAATCTTTATGAATTTTCAGGTGAATGAGTATATGATAATTGCTACTTCTCCAAAAATTGTGTTTCTTTTATTTTTTGTAGAAAATATCGAGAATTTATCATTAAGCATTTTCTTTTTTGATTTAGTAACTCTTTTAGGTTACAGTCTTTATTTATTTTTAGTGTTTTTTAAAAGTTTTTTGGAAAGTAAATTATATGTCTAGATGTATGCAAAAGAGAAATGCTTTTTGGATTTTTGAAATGTTCAAGATGAGCATATGCAAATGATATGCACAAATTTAAAAAAAATTTTAGAAAAATGATTTTTAAAAATTTACATTTATTTTTAATTTTAAATTGTCAAACTTGTGAAAAGCAAAATAATTTTATAAAACAAAATTTTTTTACTTTTTGCAGATTCTGTTTTTCATATTTCAAACACTATTTTTAATTTTTTTCTTCTCTTATCAAAAAATTATATATCCAAATTAGATGATTTTTAGATATTTAAGATATTATCGGAGACAAAGAGCTGATTGATAACAAGGATAAAGTTATCGTGAAGTATTTTGCTAGTGATATTTACTTTATACATTTTGTAATTGTAAAGCTTTAACTTATCTTTATCTTTGTGTTACCCATTGGGAGATCCTTCCAGTGTTCCATTTTAGAAAGAGAGAAAAATAAAAGGGGAATTAGAAAAAACCAAATATTATTTGCAACTTACCTTCACAGTTTTGCCTCGTACACCTACTTTTGTCGTCAAAGAGTAATAAGAGTCTTTTCAGTAAATGTTTTCATTTTGAAGTCATTTTTTAGTTTTCTTTTTTTCACATGTCATAAAGGTAGTTTTTAAGAAACAACTAAAAAAAAGTAAAATTTTATTTCTTAAAACCAATAGGTTTTCCTGAGGTAAAGTATAAAGTTCACTAATTTAAGGAATATCTCTGGCTTCAATGGTTGAATTAATTTCAATGGTTCTTTGATTGCTGGGTATTTCAGCAATTCTTAGGTAATGTTTTTTTATTATGAGATCAATAGTTTTCCTCATTTCACGGGCATTTCCAAAGCTGTTTTTTTCACGCGGTATTTGGATTATAAATAATTTGAGTTTTTCTTCAGCTGAAACACTTAAAGTCAATTTTTCTTCTTCGAGCATTTTGATAGCTATTTGCAAAAGTTCTTCATTGGAATAATCTTCAAATAGAAGAGTTTTAGTAAAACGGCTTTTTAAGCCTGGATTAGCATTGATAAATTCATTCATAGGTTGAGGATAACCTGCTACTATAACTGATAGCTCATTGCGATGATCTTCCATTTCTTTGAGTAATACTTCAATGGCTTCTTGGCCAAAATCATTATTGTCTTTGTTATATGCTAATGAATAAGCTTCGTCAATGAACAATATTCCTCCAAGAGCAGTTAATATGACTTTTTCCGTTTTAATAGCAGTTTGTCCAACATAGCCAGCCACTTGTTCACAACGATCAACCTCCACAACATGCCCTTTTTCTAACAAGCCCAACGCTCTGAATATGTCACCAAGAATTCTAGCTACGGTTGTTTTGCCAGTTCCAGGGTTCCCTGTAAATATGTAATGTAGTGAAAAAGCTTTATGGATTGGTTTCCCTGCTTCATTATAGTAACGAGCTAACTTTACCATTTCATGGATCTCTCTTTTGACAGAAGTTAAACCAATTAAATTATTTAATTTTCAAGCGACATGTTTAATAAACTTTCGTCAATTTTATAGTTAACTCTTGGTTTATTTTGTTGTTCATAAATTTCTTGTACATCAATTTTTTCTATAGTAGAAAGGGTTTTGGGAGGCAGTGATGAGGGTCTGGATGAGATATGACACGTCGTGCTATATTGATGTTAGCTTCATTAAGTAAACCAATAGCAAAACGAGCATTTCTAAAGGTTATATCACGATTGCGATATTGATCAGTTATGATTTTTTCAAATTCAATAAGTGCTTCATGAGTAATAATGAGATTGAGTTCTTTTGCCTAAGATTGTAAAATTTGCATGAGTTCTTTGGGCGTATAATCAGGGAATTCATAATAATAATTAAACCTACTTTTTAATCCAGGATTGGCATTAAGAAAATTTTTCATTTCTTCAGGGTAACCAGCAACTATGATTGCAAGATCTCCATTTCCATCTGACATTTCTTTCAATAAAACTTCAATAACTTCTCGTCCGTAATCTTTGTCATCTTCGTCCCGAATAAGGCTGTAGGCTTCATCGATAAACAAAATTCCACCCCGTGCTTTTTCTTTAACTTTTGGGGCTGTTTGTCCGATATATTCAGCAACAAGTTCTGCACGACCAACTTCTACAACATGTCCTTTGCTTAATTGTCCAAGCGAATGATAGATTTCTCCTAGAAGTTTAGCTACAGTTGTTTTTCCAGTACCAGGGTTACCAGTGAAAACAGCATGTAGACTTAATTTTTCGTTATCATTGAACCCTTTTTCATTCCTCAGATTGACATATTGAATAAATAAAATATGTTCTTGAATTTGTGCTTTTATTTGTTCTAATCCTATTAAAGCGTTGAGCTTAGAAAGTATTTCATTTATTTTTTTTGAATTTTTTTCAATTGAATAAGCAAAATCCACTTGATCTGACTTGTTGAGGTTTTGGGCTAAGTATGGATTTCCAATCCAAATAAGCGATTTTCCTTCCACTTCATGATCAGAAATATTTATTTGTGCCCAAGCAATGATCTGACCCATGAATAGGATATCCAAAAATACAAGGATTGTTGATAAACAGTACCAGGTTCTGCTGAACCTCAGCCGCTAAATAAATGGTAAATTTCTCCAACATTTGCGTTTATGTATTCAATAAGGGTTGCTTTTCCTTTTATGAACCCATTTACGTCTAGGTAGAGAAGAACGATTTCAGCATGGTAGGGAGTTGCTGATTTATTTTTTATAAAAAGGTCAGTATATAGATAACAAATTTTGTTTTTATCAAAAATCTTTAATGGAATTATTTCTTCTATGTTTTCAATAAAATTTTCTCCGTTAAACAATCTAACGTCAAAAACCTCAAAATAAGGATTTTTGTAAGGTGTCACGATTTCTACATTATTTACATAAAAATCAAAAGTACCTAATTTTTTTCATTCCAATAAATTTCCCAGTAGTAGTCTCCTAATGTCCAGTATACACCTGATTTTTGATTTCCCCAACCTGCGTAAAGGTAAGCAATAGATTCCTCTTTACTTATATATTCTTCTTCAAAATTGCAAACTCCTTCGTCTCCCCTGGTGTTTGTTTTAAATAAACATCGAAATTTCAATTTTATTTTTTTGGTCTTTTTTGTTATAATATTTGTTAAGAAAACCGACCTCACAATATATAAATGTTGTTTCACGGCATCAAAGACTTTTCTTAATTTTTTTCTGCCATTAAACCATTCATCCTCGCAAAATACACTCATGGAAATCAATTCATACCTGATTTTTTTCTTTTGATGAATTTCCAAATAGCATAGCTTATTTCTTGCAAATATGAAATTTTTTAAAGATGCATGATACTTTATCATCAGTTGTATTTGTGATGTTAAATAAAAATGATTAAAGAATAAAAAATAAATTTTTTACTTGCTTTAATTGAATGATTGTTTTATTCTGAAAATATTTTTTTAAAAAGGAATATTTAAAAACAGTTTGAAATGCTGTAATATGTATTCCTTAATTTTTATTACCTATGAATTATAATGCTATTGTTTTCTGGAAAAAACTCACCAAATTAATTTGATCTATTAAACAAAAAAAGGAGGACAAGCTTCCTTTTTATTAATTTTAGGTTTAATTTTTAATAAAAGATTTTTGAATTTTTAAATTATCGGTAGTGATAAAATCAAGGGTGTAAAAACCTTTCTGCAACGATGAAAGATCTAAGGTCTGATGGTCAGGAAAAGTTACATTTTCTGTTAATAGTTTTTTTCCATACACATCGTAAATGTTAATTTCTTTTATTTGTTTATTGAAGCTAATGTTTAGCAAGTTATCGCATGGGTTTGGATAGATAAGGATATTCATGTCTGACACTTCAATCAAAGCATTGGCATCCAAATCAGGCCAGTAGTATTCCCATTTATAGTTGGGTTTCTAGGAAGATGTCCCATTGTCCCAGTCGTATGAAGTTTCGACTAATTTGTTGTTATAACTATTATAGGAGACAGCAACCCTGGACGACGGAGTTAAAGGATTCCCCATGTAAGAAATTTCTTCCGTAACATAAAGTCCACTGGGATCATACTGGTCAACAATTCTAAAGTTGTTTACCCATGAAGAACTCCCCATTATGATACTGGTAATGATTGTAAGTTAATAAATTACCTTGAGTGTTGTATGTTTTTTCAATTTTAAATGAGTAAATCCAGTTTGTTCCATCCCATGTTTCATATAAATTTAGAACTTCTAAATCTTGAGTATAATAGGTGTAAGATTTTCTGCTATCGTTTATCCATGTAGATGTTGCATCATCCCAAAGATAAGATATTCTTTTACTTATTTTGTTAGAGTATGTGTAAATTTTTAAATACATCAGAGCCATCAGGATGATAAATCGTCAGGGTTTTTAATAGACCATTTGGATAATAACTTTTTTTATCCTTTTCAGAATTATGCCATGAACCTGAACTAAAATTTTGAGAAATTTCAGCTTTGACTAATTTTTCAGGTGTATGTTGGTAAAAAACTCGTTAATGATTTACATAAGTCTGAAGAGAATTATCCCAGGAAAGATGAGTTATTAAAGGTATTAAATGTTGATCGTTGTAATCGTATGTAGTCATGGAAATAGTGATGTTATATGTTGCAGTGGCAGTGTTATAATGATATTCTGCAAAATTTAAAAGTTGACTATCATTTAGCATGGTTGAAATATATTTCTCAACTCTCTCTATTGCATTTGTATTGCTGTTGTAAAATGCATATTGTTCTAATGTACTTATGCTATCTCCCCATTGATTTATTTTTTCGGAAAATTCTAAGAAGTAAGTGGTATCTTTAAATTGCTGCAAAAGGGTATGGTATCTTTTTTCTAAAAAGTTTTTAATTTTATGATTTGGAAAGTATTGAAATTCGCTATATTGATAAGGAGTCCATGATAAAGAAGCCTGATCATAACTAAAAGTTATAAATTCGTGAGGCCAACCTTCCGTTCCCCAGTGCCTGCTAACAACATACATTTTTAAGATGGAACCCATTGTGAAGATGAATAATCATATTCAGCTATTGAATCTAGTACCTTAATAATGTTTTGCGTTGTTTTAGTAAGTACAAACTTTTTGAACAAATCGCTGGTTAAATCCTTTCTAAAAATTATGCCGTTATTCTGGGCATGAACATTGGTAATAAGTAACCCATAAAGGATAATCCATTTTTTCATATAAAAAATTTTATAAATATACTTTTTTTTAGAAAAATTAATTTTTTGTATTAAAATAAAAAAAATTCAACTATCTGTAATCATTCTGAATGATAGAATATTCGAGAAAAACTGTAGCTTTGCAAAAACAATGGAAGATTTAAGGCAGATTCTTGAAGAGGAAGCTAAAGCGATTTTGAATATACCTATTACGGATGGCTATTCGAAAGCTATTGATTTAATTTACGAGCACGTTCATCAAAGAAAGGGAAAAGTAGTTGCCGCAGGGGTAGGAAAGGCAGGCCAAATTGCTTTGAATATAGCTACTACCTTTTCATCTACGGGAACACCTGCTGTTTTTCTTCATCCAGCTGATGCACAACATGGCGATTTAGGCGTTCTTCAACCCAACGATGTATTACTTCTTATTTCAAATTCAGGAAAGACTCGTGAGGTGATTGAGCTCGTCCAACTGGCGAGAAATTTATATGGTCAAATACCCTACCTTTTAATAACAGGAAACCTAGAAAGTCCTTTGGCGAAAGAGGCTTCTGTAGTTCTTTACACAGGAGGACCCAAAGAAGTTTGTCCGCTGGGACTAACGCCAACAACTTCAACAACCGTGATGACCGTTATAGGAGATATGCTTATTATCTCGATGATGAAGAAAATTGGCTTCACAGTCGAAGAATATGCAAAGCGTCACCATGCGGGTTATCTCGGGCAAAAATCAAGAGAATATAGTTTATCCAAAATATCAAATGTATGATTTGCGTTGCTGGACCTTGTGTCATAGAGAATGAAAATGTGCTTTTTGCTGTTGCTGAGAAGCTTGTTGAGCTTCAACAGACTTTTCCTGATGTGAAATTTTATTTTAAAAGTTCATATAAAAAAGCAAATCGTACTAAATTAAATAGTTTTCAAGGGCTTGATCGAATAGAAGCCCTCAAGATGCTTGCTACGGTAAAGGAAAAATATGGCTTGCAATTATTGACAGATGTTCATGAAAGCTGGGAATGTGATGAGGTAGCATCGTATGTGGATGTTTTGCAGATACCAGCTTTTCTTTGTCGTCAGACCGACTTACTCATAGCTGCAGGTAAAACGGGAAAAATCGTCAATATAAAGAAAGGGCAATTTATGTCGCCTGAAGCTATGCAGTTTGCGGTTGAAAAAGTTCAAAGTACAGGAAACTTGAATGTTTGGCTGACCGAGCGAGGTACAACTTTTGGTTACGATAGACTTGTGGTTGATATGACTAGTATTCCTGCCATGAAAAAAATAGGGGTTCCCGTGCTCATTGATGCAACCCATTCCTTGCAACGACCTAATCAAGCTTCTGGAGTGACAGGAGGAGACCCCGCAATGATACAAACCATTGCATTATCAGCCATTGCTGCTGGTGCTGATGGAATTTTTGTTGAAACACACCCAAATCCCTCTGAAGCCCTTAGCGATGCAGCTACTCAATTACCACTTCATGAGTTTCCTCTTCTTTTTCACAAAGTCAAGCAAACGTATGACTTTATGAGAACGATTATCTTTGAATGATTAATTTTTTAGTATATTTTTCCTTTGTTGTTTGGATTACAAGAAAATACACTCCTGAGGGAATATTACGAACATCTATGGTGTGATGAAATTTAGCATCTAAGCTTTGTTCTAAAATGCTTTGACCCGTTATGCTTTGAATGTGAATAGTTTTAATAGGTTCATTCTTTGAAATAATTTGCAAAAAGGTAGATCCTGGATTTGGATATATAAGGAGGGACGTAGTAAGATAATTTTCCAAAACGGTATAATTAGTCGTATCAATGTATTCTATTCGATTTTCTTGCATGTTTTGAGTGATTTTTATGATGGGAATTGAAAAAGAAGGAGTGTACCATTCGTACATGGTTTCATTGCGGTTTATTGAAAAGCCTATGCCGTATTGCTGATAGTAAATAGAATCTTTATATTGCAGGTTAGTTTTTACACGCAATGCTTCAAAGGTACCTATGGGTGTAATAACTTGACCATAAGCATCAGCTGTATAATTTCTCCATCTGTGTTCGCAAAAATATCCTAGGGAAGGGATGTTGACTTCAAAAAATGAGTAGGTATTATCACTTGAGTTGTATTGCAGAGGCAAATGAAATATGGTATCTGTGGGATTAAATTTAATGGGCGTTGGCATGCCGTTGATGGTTGCTCCAATGCCCACTTGAACAAAAGCGTTCTGATTTAACTTAAAAAAGTAAAAAACATTGGTAGCCTGAATGGTTGGTCCTAACTGAAAGTTATCACGTTTTAAACAAACGGTTGCTTTATGTGCAGGATCTAAAGGGTTGTAAAAAACTGATGCATATGTTATGGGTACTTGACTAGAAATGACATTAAAAAAAGCAAGTGTGTCATGAAGTTCATGTCCAAGCTGTGAAAAATCCCAAACTTGGTTACCACCGCTTTGAAAGTAAGAAGAATCCAGCATGCTTATGGTGATGCTTGTATAGAAAAAATCATTAGCTTTTGGCAAGTTAGCATCAGTGATGATGGGTTGAGTTTTTAAACCAACATAAAACAAAATTGCAATTAAAAAATTATATATTTTCCAATACATAGGTGATAAGATTTTTTACAAATGGTTTATAATCTGTAAGGAATTCTCCTCGCATGCGGTTAGCAATGGCAACACAGGCGGTACAAGTTTTGTGTCCCATCATTTTGCTTAAACCATAAAGGGCACTGGTTTCCATTTCATAATTTGTGCATCTCAAATTGTTCCACTGAAAAGTTGAAATAAGTTGGTTGAAAAAAGGGTGTCTTACGGGCAGGCGTAGCTCACGGCCTTGTGGACCATAAAACCCACCTGCAGTAACTGTTATCCCAGAGAAATGATCTTTACACAATCGAAGTAAAAGTTCTTCATTAGCCTTAACTACGTAAGGGGCTGGCCATTCAGCTGGCCATGCAGTATGCTCTTTAATAGCTTTTTCGATATCAAGTTCACGCACTTTTTCGCTGTTGGCATAAAAATGTAAAACCCCATCGAGCCCAACAGCATAAGATGAGAAAATAAAAGAACCTACGGGGATATCAGGTTGTAAAGCACCAGATGTACCAATTCTTACCAAAGTTAAATTTTTTAAAGTAGGTTTAATTTCTCGTTTCTTTAAATCAAAATTTGCAAGGACATCAAGTTCATTAACGACAATATCAATGTTATCAGGACCCATTCCTGTACTGATGACAGTTATTTCTTTGCCTTTATAAACGCCTGTTCTAGAGAAAATTTCACGATTTTCTTTTTTAACCATAATTTTGTCAAAAAAGGAAGCTACCATGTCGGCACGGGCAGGATCGCCTACTAGAATAATGCGCTCTGCTAATTCTTCTGGAAAAAGCCCAAGATGGTATACACTTCCATTGGGTTGTAAAACTAATTCTGATGCAGCAACTGAACTCATGTTTATATTTGTTTCTACAAAAATATAAAATAAATCAGTATGTCAGCATACTATAATTCCATTTTGGTTCCTGTCGATTTTACCAAACGCAGCGAAAATCAACTGTTGCAAGCTTATTACATTGGGGCCATTTTTAATAAGCCTGTGACTATCTTTCATGCTCTTGAGAAACAAAAATCTTGGAAAGCAGAAAAAGACAGCGATGAGGAGAATGGTGATATTGAACAAAAGTTAAAAAGACTTGCAAGCACATTTCATTTAAAATATAAACATCTATTTTTTTATGCCATTCGAGAAGGAAAGCCAGAGGAGGTTATTCTTGATTTCATCGAAGAAGAATTTATTTCTTTGGTTGTTTTGGGAAAATCAGGAAAATCTTCTATTTTTCATGATTCCATCGGGAAATGTACCATGCATGTTATCCATCAAAGTCCTTGTCCTGTGCTAACGATAAACCATTTAATTAAACAAACTTTTCGAAAAATCTTGTTGCCGCTTGATTTAAATAACCCTGTGCGAAATAAGTTGTCGGCAGCCATTCTTTTCAGTAAGCAATACGGTGCTCCGCTTAAAATTATTCATGTTGTAACTGCAGATAAAAGAGATCACGTTCAGATGTATGAAGAAAAATTGTATCAAATCAAAAAATATTTAACCGAATATAATGTAGCTAGTTCATATGAATTAATTTTTGATTTAAGTTTTTCTCCGCAGATTGCCCATAGAATTGTAGAGTATGCAGAGCTGAACGGATGCGATGTAATTATGCTCATGACCCAACGAGAAGTAGATTGGAAAGAAATGTTCTTAGGATCGACGGCAAGCAATGTAATTCGATACAGTAAAATTCCAGTGCTTTCCATAACTCCATCGTTTAACCTGGTTCGGATCATTTAATGTTGAGATGAAAAAATCGGTTGTTTTGCCTTTTTTCCTTCCAGAAGCTGGATGTGGTTTAAGTTGCGTTTACTGCAATCAGCATTTGATAACTGGAAGAAAGCTTACGTTTGATGAGAATAAGATAACTCATGTTTTGGAAAGCATGTTGAAAGCAAATGAAGGTAAAAGGAACATTGAAGTTGCTTTTTATGGAGGATCATTTACCGGTCTTGCGTTATCTTTACAGGAAAAGTTATTTAAGCTTATTGAACCATACCTCAAAAGAGGAATGGTAGAATCAATCCGTTTGTCGACTCGACCTGATTTGGTGGATGAAAAAAAACTTGAATTTTTAAAATTACATGGGGTTAAAAGAATAGAGCTAGGCGTCCAATCTATGGATAATGAAGTGTTAAAAATTACAGGCAGACCTTATACTTCAAAAGATGTAGAAAGAGTGTCTCATCTTATTCATTCTTTTGGTTTTCATCTTGGGTTGCAAATGATGATAGGGTTGCCTTTGGATAGTTTTGAAAAAACACAGGCAACGGCTCGTGCTATGGCTGCTTTGCATCCAGAAGGTGTTCGCATTTACCAAACATTAGTTTTCGATAAGACATTGTTAGCTCATTGGTATAAGCAAGGCACATATGTGCCTCTAACCCTTGATGAGGCCATAAAACAAACAACTTGGCTTTATGATTTCTTTACACAGCAAAAGATTAAAGTTTATAAAATAGGCCTTCATCCAGGGAAATATGTAGAAGATGGATCCCTTCTTGCAGGACCCTATCATCCAAATTTTCATCAATGGGTACTTACGGAATATTTTTTTCAAAAAATAACACCGCTTTTGCAAAAAAATAAAGAAAATGTTATAAAATGCACCTCACAAAGTTTACCAGAAATTATTGGCTTTATGAGAAAAAATTTATTACGTTGGAGAGAAGAGGGTTACATGGTTCGTGTTACCCGTTCTGAACAAGATAATCCTCAGGAATATGAAGTATGTTATCGTTGATTATCGACAAGTTCACATTCAAAGAAAATTTTCAGAAATGGGTTTTAAAGTTATACCATTTACTGCAGAGGGTTTAGTCTATCCAGCTATTGACGGACATCCTGATATATTTATTTTTTTCTTTCAACATAATTTCATCATTTCTCCTAACGCACCAAAACATATTATCAATTTTTTTGTTAAAAACAACATTTCTTTTCAATATGGCAAAAAAACAGTGGGTTATGATTATCCTGAAACAGTTCCTTACAATGCATATGTAGACAATGAAGTTGCCATAATACACCCTTACATTGATGAAAGTATAAAAGATTTTCTATATAACAAAGAAATCATTGAAGTTAAACAAGGATATGTGCGTTGTAATGTTTTTAGGATAGGGAAAAGCTTTGTTACCTCGGATGTGCAAATTCATAATGCTTTAATTCAAAAAGGTTTTGAATCGCATTATGTATTACCAACAAATATTGTTTTGCCAGGTGTTAAGCATGGTTTTATAGGTGGGTGTTTTGGAGAAGACAAAGAAAGCATATATTTTGCAGGAAATGCAGGATTTCCCTACTTTTTACTTTTTGAAAAGCTAGCTAGTTATACACAGAAAACCTTGATTATGCTAGGTCAGCACGGCACATATGATGTAGGAGGCTTACTTATTTTCTCAGATTGATTAAAATCAGTTAAAGAAATTAATATTTTCTAATTTTGAAAAAAAATTAACATGCAATTTGATTTGATTGTTATCGGTAGCGGTCCTGGTGGATACGTCGCAGCAATTCGAGCTTCGCAACTTGGCATGAAAGTGGCGGTGGTTGAAAAAGCTGAGCTCGGTGGTATTTGCTTGAACTGGGGATGTATTCCTACGAAAGCTTTGTTAAAAAGTGCAGAAGTTTTGTCAACGATTAAATCTGCTCAGCAATATGGGATTCAAATTTCGGGGGAGATAAAAACAGACTTTTCTGCGGTTATTAAACGTAGTCGAGATGTTGCTCAAATGATGAGTAAAGGCATTCAATTTTTATTCAAAAAAAATAATATTACGCTGATCGAAGGTACTGGGAAGCTTACAGCCGATAAGAAAGTAGTTGTGGAAAAAAAGGATGGAAGTATTGAAGTTTTAGAATCTTCCCATATCATTATTGCAACTGGAGCTCGAGCAAAGCAGTTGCCACACATTCCCATAGACGGAAATAAGATTATAAGTTATCGCGAAGCTTTGACTTTACAAAATCAGCCCAAGAAGATGCTTGTGATGGGAAGTGGAGCTATAGGCGTGGAGTTAGCTTATTTTTATCAAACCTTGGGTACTGAAGTGACACTTGTGGAATATTTGCCTCGCATCATACCTTTGGAAGATGAGGAAGCATCAAAAGAACTCGAGCGTGCTTTTAAGAAAGCAGGTATGAAAATTTATACGGGTGCAGAAGTAAAAAAAGTTGAAATTGAAGGAAATATTTGTAAATCCTTTATTCAAACAACAAAAGGAGAAGAAATCGTCGAAACTGACCTGGTCTTATCAGCCGTAGGTGTAACTGCTAATATCGAAAACATTGGTCTCGAAGAACTGGGTATTCGGGTTGAAAAGGGTAAAATCCTTGTGGACGAGTTTTACAGAACAAATGTTGATGGCATTTACGCTATTGGAGATGTAATTCCAACTCCTGCACTAGCCCATGTGGCTTCTCATGAAGGAATTGTGTGTGTAGAAAAAATTGCTGGAAAAAATCCTAAACCCATCAACTATCGTCGTATACCTTCTGCCATTTATACGAGTCCTGAAGTTGCTTCTGTTGGACTTACTGAAAAAGCAGCCATCGAGGCTGGTTATGAAATTAAGGTTGGCAAGTTTCCTTTTACTGCCAGTGGAAAAGCAAAGGCATCGGGTCATATAGCAGGATTTGTTAAGCTTATTTTTGATGCAAAATATGGTCAATTGCTTGGTGCTACGCTGGTAGGAGAACATGTCACTGAGATGATTGCTGAGTTGGTGGTTGCTATGGAACTTGAGACCACGGGACATGAGCTCATTCATAGCATTCATCCACATCCTACGCTTTCAGAAGCTATTATGGAGGCTGCTGCTCAAGCTTATGGAGAAGTAATACACTTATAAATTTGTCATGTGTGGAATTGTTGGTTTAGTTAGTAAATCTTCTGCTAGGCTCGACGAAACTCTTTTTCGCAAAGCTTTGCAACAGCTTATTCATAGAGGTCCCGACGATGGGGGCATTTACCTTTCACCAGACAATTCAGTTATGCTAGGGCATCGTCGGTTGGCCATTATGGATACAAGTTCTCTTTCTGCACAACCGTTCTGTGAAGCAGAATATGTACTGCTCTTTAATGGTGCCATCTTTAATTTTAAAGAACTGAGGGACGAGCTTGCTAGACTAGGACATGAGTTTCGTACCAAGGGTGATACCGAAGTTGTCTTAAAGTCTTACATACAATGGGGTGAATCTTGTTTTGCTAAGTTTAATGGTTTTTTTGCCATAGCAATTTATAACGAAAAAAAAGATGAGCTTGTTTTAGCCCGTGATCGTTATGGTGAAAAACCTTTACTCATGTATGAAAATTCTTCTTACATTGCTTTTGCCTCAGAGATGCGTGTGTTTATGTCTTTGAATTTTCCGCTTACTCTTTCGCAGCAAGTTATCCCTATGTATTTTGCTTACACATTTATACCTGAGCCTTATACCATCTTTGAAGAAGTAAAAAAAATCGAACCAGGTGCTTATTACATCATACGCAAAAAAGATAAAAAACAACGATTTTACTATAAACTTGAGCCTGCCAAGGAAGAGAGAGTAAATGAAAAGGAACAAGCCATTGCTACTTTGAAAAATTTGCTCGAAGATAGTGTAAAAAGGCGTCTGTATACAAATGTACCCATATCTGTTTTTTTAAGCAGTGGGATTGATTCAACCGTGGTTACTTATATTGCTGCAAAGGTTAAACCCGATATTGAAGCTTATACGATAGGATTTTCTGATACTCCTTATTACGATGAAAGTGAATTAGCATTTAAGACTGCTCAACAATTGGGTATCAAGCATACTGTTGTTGATGTGACCGATAAAATGATGGAAGAAAATGTACGGGAAGTTTTATATGGACTAGATGAACCTTATGCTGACTCATCTGCTATAGCTGCTTACACTTTATTTAAAGCTGTAAAAAGTCATTATCGAGTTGTGTTGACGGGCGACGGTGGAGATGAGATTTTCGGAGGTTATAGAAAACATCGAGCATGGGCAAGAGTACAACACATACCTCGTTGGCAACTTCAGTTCTTAAAATTCTTTTTTCATTTGCCACTGCCTGAACATCGTTCGAGTACTTTTGCAGATTTAGTACGAAAAATAAAAAAATTCGTTCAACTCGCAGAAGTAGAAAATAAATTCAAATATGACTTTTTAGCTCGTTTTAATTCAATCGAATCAATTAGAGAACTCTTGCTGTTTAACGAACTTCAACCGTTTATTCAGGAAAAAATTCTTGATGAAAATGATTTCTTGAAAAAAGATGTTCAATTCGTTTTGGTCTCAGACATGTTGCATAAGATAGATAGCATGTCAATGTTAAATTCTGTAGAAGCACGTGCTCCTCTTTTGGATTACAGAGTTGTAGACTATGTTTTTTCTTTACCTGGTACATGGAAATTTGATCATAGATCTGGCAAAAAACTTTTGCGTGAAGCATTTCAGCATGAATTACCTGCTCATGTTTTACATGGGCGGAAGCGTGGATTTGAAGTCCCCTTGTGGAAATGGCTACCTCAACTGATCAAAAAAAATTCGGTTTTGTTTGACGATGGTTTTATTAAACGTCAAGGTATTTTCAATCTTGAACAAGTAGGTGTTTTACGGAAAATTTTCGAATCTGAAAAAGTAAAAAAACATCAATTTTTGCTTTTTTCATACATTGTTTTTCAATCTTGGTATTTGAATTACTATGGAGAATAAAAGTATTCGTATCTTTCGTTTGCTAAATAGATTTAATTTAGGAGGGCCAACGTACAATGTTTCCATACTGACTCGTTCTATTGGAAGCCCATTTGAAACCCTTTTGGTGGGGGGGGTAAATCAAGTATATGAGACAGATTCTTTGCATATTCCTCATAGCATGGGTATTGAACCTATTGTTATTCCAGAGTTAAAACGCTCTCTTTTGCCATGGCAAGATTACAAAGCATACAAAAAGATAAAACAAAAAATCAAAGAATACAATCCTCATATTTTTCATTCGCATGCATCTAAAGCTGGAGCACTGGGTCGGTTTGCTGCTAAGCAACTTCAGGTTCCGGTCATTGTCCATACTTTTCATGGCCATGTTTTTGAGGCGTATTTTAACAAAACGCTATCTTCATTTTTTGTTCACACGGAAAGGCGACTTGCAAAACTTTCCGATGCTATCATTGCTTTGAGCGAAAGGCAAAAAAAAGAGCTGGTCGAAAAATATCGAATCGCACCCGAAGAAAAAGTGCACATCATTCCGAATGGTTTTGATTTGGAACCATATTTGAAAAACCACGAGGAAGAAAAACGAGTTCTTTTTCGAAATACTTATGGTGTAAGGGATGAGGAATTTGCTTTGGGTTGGGTAGGACGTTTGGTATCTGTAAAAAACCCCATGATGTTTGCTCATGTTATTCATGAACTACTAAAACTCCAAAAAAAATTTAAAGCCTTTATAGTAGGGGATGGTGTTTTCATGAAAGAGATGGTAAATTATTTTGAAAAACATCAAATCCCATATTCTTTTTTCCCCATACCTGGCGCTGTGGTGTATTTTTTGTCTTGGCAACGTGATATCACTTCTATTTTGCCTGGATTGGATATAATGGTTCTTACTTCCAATAACGAAGGAACTCCAGTTTCATTGATTGAAGCACAAGTTTCTCGATTACCCATTGTTTCTACCAATGTAGGTGGTATTCAAGACATTGTTATTCCTAACAAAACTGCTTTGCTATCTTCTCGTGGAGATGTAGAGGCGATGGTAAAAAATATTTTATTTTTAATGGAAAATCCTGCTTATCTTTTTGAGATGAAAAAGCATGGGAGAGATTTTGTTGTAAAACATTTTTCTTATGAATTACTCGTTGAACGTATGCGAAATTTATATTTTGATTTACTTTTGAAAAAAGGAATTACTATAACCCGAGGTGATGTATGAAAGTTGTAGTGTTAGAACCCATAACACAAGACATGCAATTTTATTCTGAATTAGAAAAAAAAGTCAACGAGCTAGGTAGTGAATTTATTTTTTATAACACTACTCCAACAGACAAAGAAGAAGCGGTCTCACGTGCCAAGGAAGCTGAAATGCTTATTTTGAGTACTTACCCTTTGCCAGTTGAGGTGTTAAAACAATTACCAAAACTGAGGCATGTTGTTGTAGCTTTTACAGGTTTAGACCATATCGATATAGCATATTGCAAAGCTCAGGGTATTAAGGTTTCCAACACCCCAGCCTATTCAACGCAAGCAGTGGCAGAGCAAACATTACTGATGATGCTTATGCTTCTTAGAAATGCTATTGAAATGCATAACCATGTTGTTTTAGGTAGAGATAGAGGAGGTTTTCTTGGAAAGGAACTTGCTCAAAAAACGGTGGGAATTATTGGTTTCGGTCGCATAGGAAGAAAGGTTGCTGAACTATGCGAAGCTTTTGGAGCAAACATCGTTGTTCTCCAATACAAAGAAATTGAGCATGATCGCTATAGTTTTTTATCCATGGACAGATTACTAGCTGCGAGCGATATCGTAACGCTCCATATACCCTTGAGAAATGAAAATGTACATTTACTTAATCGAGAACAAATTTTTAAAATGAAAAAGGGATCGTACCTCATCAATACGGCGCGTGGAAAGATTGTTGATTATGTGGCTTTGAGAGAAGCTTTGATCCAAGAACATCTTGCTGGAGCTGCAGTGGATGTGTTTGAAATAGAACCCCCGTTACCCCATACACACCCTCTTCTAGACGCTCCTAATATCATTTTCTTCCCGCATACTGCGTATGCTACGCACGAAGCTATGGCAAGGCGGTCTGCTATGGTTTCCGAAATTGTCATCGACTGGCTTAAAAAATCAATGAAGTGAAAAAAATATTATTTTTAAGTTCATGGTTTCTATTTTTTGTAACTTACTCTCAGTCTTGGGAGGGAGGAATACCGAAACTTAAGAATTATTCACCCATTGAATATAAAGCATATTCTCAAAATTGGAGCATCCTTGAAAATGATAATCATTTAATCCTAGTTGCCAATGGCGATGGTATTTTACTTTATGATGGAATTAATTGGAAAAAAATAATTCTTCCTAACTACATTACTCCTGTTTCTCTGCTTCTGGATAAAAACAATTTAATTTGGGTAGGAGGTTTTGGCGAAATAGGTTTTTTGCGTCCAAATATTAAAAATGGTTATGACTATATTTCCTTATTGCCTTTAATACCTTTAAATGATAGGGCATTTGATTTTGTAAGAGAAATTGTTCGTACAAGCAATGCTGTGTATTTTAGTGCTCATGATAAAATTTATGTTTTAGACTCAAAAGGATTACACGTCGTATTGGCAAAAGTTAGTGGTTATTTATGTAAATTACACGACCATGCATTATGGTTAAGTGCCGATGGTATTTACGATGTACGTCCGAATGGCATGCAGAAAATTCAAGAGGCATCTCCTTGGATACGACGAATTTCCTCGTCCCTAAATCTTGCTGATGACACTTTGCTAGCTTGGGATGAAGAAAATGGATTATTAAAAATTACTTACAAAGAAAAGGGTTCTCGCTTTTCACTTTTTGTTGATAAAATAATGCTTCCTTTCGAAGAAATATTTTTAAATAATCAGATACGACATTTTATTAAATTAAGAATTGGCGGATATGCTTTTGCTACCCAACGGGATGGGACTTACATATTAAATAATCAGTTTAAATTAATTACTCATCTTTCTAGAGAAACTGGGCTCATTAACGAAACTCATAATTTTTTGCACGAGGATATTCATCAAAATCTTTGGATAGCCATGGATTATGGCATTGCAAAAATCAATCTCAATGTTCCACTATTTTTGTTCAACTATACAAAAGGAATTAAAGGGAGTGTATTGGATGTTACTAAAATAAATAATCGCATTTTAGCTGGTACTTGGCAGGGACTATTTTATCGTGATCTTGAAGTGTACGGACAACATTTTTTACAAGATCCTTATTTGAAATCACAGATCTGGAAATTTTTAAAAATCAAAAGAAATAAATTCCCTTACACAATCATAGCCTCTTCCAATGGACTGTATGGGATGGATACGAAGTATAATTTTACTACCATTGATCGCGGTAGTTTTTATTACTTAACAACAATCTCAGAACCTGATTCAATGCTAGTTGGAGCAAATCGATCAAACATTCGTCTTTATGCATTGAAAAATCTTTTTCCTATTGAAAAAATTGAGGTTAGTGACAATATTCGTTCCATAGCAGGAATTTCCAATCGTATTTATATTTCTACATATTCTGGTAAACTATTTTGTTTTACTTTTTTCAAAGAAAAAAACAAGTTAACTTGGACAATAAAACAATTACATGATAAGTCGAATAAAAAAGATGAATTAAAACTATTTTTCCAGTTAGGAAATGAGGTGATTCTTTCAACTCGAACAGGGCTTTATTTTGCAAGAGACACCAATTTAGTTCCTGTATTTTCCAAGCGTAATTTTTTCAATAAATTTTTTCCAACTTATTATGTGGCTTATTTAAAATATGAAAATGATTCAAGTTATTGGATGCAATTGGAATCCAAGGAAGTTGGGAACCGAATTTTCATGCGAGTTGAGAAAAAAGGAAGACTTTATTATCCACATGTTTTCACTTTTTTTCCTTCTTTGGAAATATTAAGCATCTATAACGATGGTGATAGTCTTGTATGGATTGCAACTGATGAAGGTGTTTTTTGTTATGATCGTCGATTAGAATTTAAAAAGAACATAGCACAAAGGGACGAAGTAATTATTACCAGCGTGTTTTTGAATGATGAGATGATTTACAATGGCGTAAGTAATAGCAGTGATGTCTTTTTGTCTGATAAAATTCCTCATGGTAAAAATGTACTTCGTATTTATTTCACTTCAAATAATTTTACGCAGGAAGATCAAAATGTTTTTTGGTGTAAGTTGGAAGGTTATGACAAAGATTGGGTGCAACTTGGCAGGAACCATACCAAAGAATATAGTCAATTGCCTCCTGGCAAATACACGTTTTTAGTTAAAAGCATTTCTCCTGATGGAAGCCAAAGCCTTGTAAGAACTATGGTGTTTAGGATAGCCTACCCATGGTATATGAAATGGTGGGCTGTTGTTTTGGGTATTTTACTAATAGGGTTACTTATAAGCTTTATAACATTACTTATAAATCGAAGATTAATTCAAGTTAAAAATAGGCTAGAAAAGCAGGTACAAGAAAGAACAAAAGAAATAGAGTTACGCAGTAAAGAATTGGAACTGGAGAAGGAAAAGTCTGATTTTCTGTTATTTAACATTCTTCCTGTTAAAGTAGCAGAAGAACTTAAAACAAAAGGAAAGTTTATCCCCCTGAAAGTCACAGAAGCTTCGGTAGTTTTTACAGATTTTGTTCGATTTAGTCTTCTATCTGAACAGTATACTTCTGAAGAACTTGTTGAAAAACTGGATTTTATATTTTCAAGGTTTGATGATATTTGTTCTAAATATCAACTCGAAAAAATAAAAACCATCGGGGATTCGCATATGAGTATAGGTGGGCTACCTGTGTTTTCAAAAACCTATGCTATTGATGCTGCTCTTGCTGCTCTTGAAATGGTTGATTTTATTGAATATTTAAATGAAACCGATCCTTCTTTTGAACCCTGGAAAGTTAGAATTGGCATTCATGTTGGAAACCTTATTGCGGGAATAGTTGGAAAGCGAAAATTTGGTTTTGATGTTTGGGGAACAACAGTGAACATGGCTAGTCGTTTGCAGGATGCTAGCCTTCCAAATAAAATCAATGTCTCTGAGAAAGTTGTACAAAGGCTTGAAAAATTCTTTGTTTTTACTTATCGTGGGAAAATTCCTGTCAAACATCAAGGAGAAATTGATATGTATTTTCTTGAAAGACTAAAGCCTGAGTATAGCATAGATCCACAGGGGCGACGCCCAAACCATCAATTTAAGCAAAAGTACATAGAAATGTTAGACTGGAAATATTTAAATTTTTAAACCATGGACTTTGAACGGATAAAAACATATTTTTTAAATAAATTGGAGCGTTCGTTGGCTCCCAACCTTTATTATCATGGAGTGCATCATATCATTGATGTTTTACGCGCAGCTGAAATCTTAGCTGAAAACGAGGCTGTATATGGTAAAGACAAAATACTTTTGCTTACCGCTGCTTTGTTTCATGATGGAGGATACCTCGTGCGTTATCCAAATAATGAAGAAATATCGGTGGGTTTATGTTGGACCATTCTCCCTAAATTTGGATATAAAAATCAAGATATACAATTTATTGTAAAAATTATCGAAGCAACAACAATGCCTCAAAAACCTTTTGATAAACTAAGTGCAATCCTTTGCGATGCTGATCTCGACTATCTCGGAAGAGATGATTATTTCCAAATTAGTTGTAACCTTCGCAAAGAATGGAAAGCCTATGGAAAAAATGTAGAAGATCATGAATGGTATGAAATACAAATAAATTTTTTATCAAAACATAGTTATTATACTACTTCTGCAAAATTATTACGTCAGGCTAAAAAAGAAGAAAATTTAGCAAAAATTAAAAAGACTTTTGTAAAAACTTTCCTGGAGAAAAAACTTTAAATTATTGCAAGTATTTTCAGAATTATTCTCGAATTTTGTTCTTTCAAGAATGATGTTCATTCATATCATGGGTAGAAAAATTTTAAAAATATAGTTTTGCTGAAGAAACAAATGTTATGAAACGTTTATATATTGAAACATATGGTTGTCAAATGAATGTTGCTGATGGCCAGTTGGTTGAAAGCATATTAAGCCAAGAAGGGTATGTGCAATGTAAAACTCCTGATGAAGCAGATCTTATCCTCATTAATACATGTAGCATACGGCAACATGCAGAAGAAAGAGCCATAGCAAGAATGCGAGAGCTGACTTCTTTTAAAAGGAAGAGACCTGGGCTCCGCGTTGGGATGATAGGTTGTATGGCAACATGGAATAAAGAAAAAATATTTGATGCCGTACCATTACTTGATTTTATTGCGGGTCCTGATAGTTACCGAAAGCTGCCAGCCCTCATCGAACAAGCAACCGAGAACAATTCCCATCCCATGGATGTGATTTTATCGACGGTAGAAACCTATGAGGACATTATTCCTCATCATGAAGCTAAGGGGGTTTCGGCTTTTGTATCTATCATGCGAGGCTGTAATAATTTTTGTGCTTATTGCGTGGTACCTTATACGCGTGGACGAGAACGTTCGCGCTCCGTGCCTTCCATTTTGGAAGAGATTCATCATTTAGTAGAACTCGAATACAAAGAAGTGACTTTACTTGGCCAAAATGTTAATTCATATAATTGGAAAGAGCCGAACAAGGAATGGGATTTTCCTGCTTTGCTAGCTCGTATAGCCCAAGAATTTCCAATGCTTAGAATTCGCTTTGCTACAAGTCACCCAAAAGATGCCAGTCTTCAGCTAGTCGAAACGATGGCAAGTTATCCAAACATTGCAAGGTCGATTCATTTACCACTTCAGTCGGGTAGCAACGACGTTTTAAAAAGAATGCATCGCCATTATACCCTTGAAACCTACAAAGAAAAGATTGATTGGTTTAGAAAATTCATGCCCGACATTACCATCAGTACGGACATTATTGTTGGCTATTCGGGCGAGACAGAAGATGATCACAGAGCAACTATGCAAGCCATGCGTGAAATCCATTTTTTCTACGCTTATATGTTTAAGTACAGCGAAAGACCTGGAACACTTGCTTCAAAAAAATACCCCGACGATGTCCCTGATGAAGTTAAAACTCGTCGCCTTGAAGAGATCATTCACTTGCAACAACAACTCTCGTATGAACATAATTTACAAGATATTGGAAAACTTTACGATGTGCTTATCGAAGGAGTGTCTAAAAAAAATCCCAATAAGTGGTATGGCCGAACAAGTCAGAACAAAGTTGTAGTTTTTTCAGAGCCAACGGCACACATAGGGGATTTTGTTAAAGTAAAGATTACATCAGTAACACCTGCGACTTTACTCGGAGAACCTTACAAAGATAAATAGTCTTTTTTGCTACCTTTGCAAGGTCATGTTTGCTTTTGAACTTCATAAAACAGATGGCAAAGCAAGGGCTGGACTTATCGTAACAGATCATGGGCAGATAAAGACACCTATTTTTATGCCTGTGGGTACAGTAGGAACTGTAAAAGGGATATTACCTAACATACTCCGTAATGATATTCAAGCTCAAATCATACTTGGAAATACATATCATCTTTATTTGCGTCCAGGATTAGAAGTAATACGCACTGCTGGGGGCCTACACAAATTTATTCATTGGAATAGGCCCATTCTTACGGATAGTGGAGGATATCAGGTTTACTCTCTTGCTCCTATTCGAAAAATAACTGATGAAGGTGTTCGTTTTTCATCACATATTGATGGGTCTTATCACTTTTTTACACCCGAGAATGTCATTGATATTGAAAGAATTTTGGGGTCTGACATTATGATGGCACTGGATGAATGTCCACCTTACGGAGCTCAAAAATCCTATATTGAGCAAAGCATGCATCTTACACATAGTTGGCTAGAAAGATCAATCAAGCATTTTCATAAAACGCAACCTTTGTATGCTCATGAACAAGTTTTGTTCCCAATTGTTCAGGGAGGCACTTTCCCAGACTTAAGAAAACAATCTGCCGAATACATTGCAGAAAAAGATATGGCTGGTTATGCTATTGGGGGCTTAGCAGTAGGAGAGCCTGAAGAATTGATGTATGAAATGGTTGACCTTACCTGTTCAATTTTACCATCGCATAAACCACGCTATCTCATGGGTGTCGGGACGCCAGCAAATATCTTGCATGCTATAGCCCTGGGTGTGGATATGTTTGACTGTGTGATTCCTACACGAAATGGAAGAAATGCATGGCTTTATACATGGGATGGTATTATTAACATTCGAAACAAAAAATGGCAGTTCGATCATAGTCCCATTGATGAAAATAGTCCCCTTGAGCTGGATAGAACAATTACCAAAGCATATCTGCGTCATCTTTTTGTAGCTGAAGAAATGTTAGGTCCAATTGTGGCCAGTATTCATAACTTAGCTTTTTTCTTGCAATTGGTTCAGAAAGCACGCGAACACATTTTATTGGGTACTTTTAACAGCTGGTACAAAAAAGCAGCAGAACAGTGCATGCAAAAATTGTAACATGAAAAGACTGGATTGGTATATCATTCGTCGTTTTTTCTTTTCTTTTTTGCTCTCAATGATCCTTTTAATTCTCATTATAGTTTTTTTCGATTTATCAGAAAAAATTGATAGATTCATTGAGAAAAAAGCTCCTTTGTCTGAAATCATTTTTACTTACTATGTAAATTTTATTCCCTTTTTTGTGAACATGTTCATTGCATTATTTGTTTTTATTTCCGTAGTTTTTGTTACTTCCCGAATGGCCATGCATCAAGAGACCATTGCCATTTTTACAAGTGGGATCAGTTTTAGGCGTTATTTATATCCTTTTTTGCTCGTAAGCATTGTTATTTTTATCTTTTCGTTGTATTTGCAAAATTTTGTCCTTCCTCCTGCTAACAAAAAAAGATTTGATTTTGAGTGGAAATATGTAAGACGGAATAAACCGTCGGGATCCTACAATATTCACATGCAACTTTCCCAAAATTCTTTTTTTACTTTGGAAACTTATTCTTTTCCAACGAATACGGGTTCTTTATGTCATCTTTTGCAATTGGATTTTAATGAAGGTTTGCATAAACATTTGTATGCTCAAACTATTGTTTATGATACCATTAGAGGCAGGTGGAAATTGCTAAATGGATATGAAAGAAAATTAACAGAGAAGGGCGAAATCATAAGGACTTTTGTCGAAAAAGATACTATCTTGCCACTGCAGCCCAAAGAGCTACATCGGGACTTTGAAAATGTGGATATCATGAATTTTTTTGAGCTAAATAAGTTCATAGACAAGCAACGAATGAGAGGCTCTGATACTGTATCAGCTCTTCTTGTAGAAAAACACAGACGCATATCATTTCCTTTTGCTACAATAATTTTGACTGTCTTAGGAGTAGCTATTGGCAGTCGAAAAGTCCGAGGTGGAACAGGGTGGCATTTGGGTTTAGGCATTGCTTTAAGCTTTGCTTACATCTTGATTATGCAGGTAGTAAGTTCTATGGGAATTAGTGGAGTTATCCATCCCATTCTTGCTGCATGGCTTCCTAATGTCATTTTTGCTGTGGTAGCCTATTTGTTTACTCGATGGGCTCAACAATAAGTTAATTCCAATAAGTGTCACGGAATTTTTGAATTATTTGCTGTGGCTTAAAATAAAATTTATTAGAAAGGGTGTTTGTTTTTCCCAGAACTTATAATCATGTTTTTCGTTAAGAAGAAATCTGTATTGCACTTCACAACTTGCCTTTAGCAATAAGGATGTTAGGGTATCCGATTGTATCACTGAAACCACAGGGTCATCCATACCGTGGGCAAGGTATATAGGTGGAAGAAAACATTTTTTTTCTTGTTGAAATTTTCTGAGAAATTCACGTACTAGGTTATCTTTACCTTCCCACCGCATAGGATATTGAGCGTAATCTCCATAAAAGTAAATCATTAAATTGTCGTTTGGGTTGAGGGTTTGATCATAATCACCAGAGAGTAAACCAATACCTTTGAAAAGATCGGGTTCGTTTAAGGCAAGTGCAAAAGCTCCACGAGCTCCAGTCGATAAACCGACAATGAAATTATTTTCGTCTGCTAACATCATCTTTAAAGTATCTTGAAGATAGGGTAGAACAGTATCTTTAAGCCAAGTTAATAAGGGTTGTTGTCTAAAAACTGGAAGCGTTTGAGGATACATTTGGGAAGCATAAATGCTTTTCCCCATATCGGGGATAATGATAGCAAAACCATATTTCCGGAGTTCTTCATCAATTTGGGTTTCGTCGCACCATTCAAGGGCTGGTAAATTCCATCCATGCAATAAAAGAACATTACCTTTTTTAATAAATTGCGTTGGGTATAAAATATATACCTTTCTAGTTTTATCTCGCCAAGGGATTTTTACTGTATAAATGCCTTTGTGGGTGAAAAAAATCCATTTATGAGATGGTTTTTTAGCTTTAAGAGCTTCGAATTTTTTATTTTTTTGACAACTTATTGCGAAAACAAATGTTACAAGTAAAAAAAATTTCCAGATTTTCATTTGAAAGTTTATCCGTTGCAAAAGTATTAATTTTATCAAAAAAATGTCTTCCTTTGTTCATCTTCACTTACACAGTATTTATTCTATTCTTGACGGGGCATCGGATATTAAGCGGTTAATAAAACGTGTCAAAGAACTTAACATGCCTGCTGTTGCCCTTACCGATCATGGCAACATGTATGGTATTTTGGAATTTTTCTTAACTGCACAAGAAAATGGAATAAAACCCATCCTAGGTGTGGAGACTTATGTTGCCCGACGTTCACTTTACGAAAAAACAACCAAAGAAGATAGGAGTGGATTTCACTTAATATTACTTGCCAAGAATTATGAGGGATATCAGAATTTATCTTACATGATCACGAAGGCAAATCTAGAAGGCTTTCATTACTCTCCTCGAATTGACAAAGAACTTCTAGAAAAACATCATGCTGGATTAATAGCAAGTTCTGCTTGCCTTGGTGGGGAAGTGGCATGGACTATTCTTAACAAAGGGATGGAAGAAGCAACGAAAGTAGTTGCTTGGTACAAAGATCTTTTTGAGGATGATTATTATCTAGAGCTCATGGATCATGGGCTCGAAGATCAAAAAAAAGTTAACAAAGCGATTCTTGAAATAGCACGAAAATTAAACATTAAAGTTATTGCAACCAATGATGTACACTATATATTCAAAGAAGATTTTCTGGCACATAGTACGCTCCTTAAGATAAATACCAATCGAGAAGATAATGAACAATTACAATATACAGGGCATGAGTACTTAAAATCTTACGAAGAAATGCTTGAGCTATTCAAAGATGTGCCAGAGGCAATTTCCAATACGCTTGAAATCGTTGAAAAGGTCGAATCGTACTCCATTTTAAAAGAGGTACAACTACCTGTTTACGATGTTCCTTCTGAATTTTCAAGCAATGATGAATATCTTGAACATCTAACTTGGAAAGGAGCAGAAAAAAGATACGGAGAAATAACCGAAGAAATTAGCTCGCGAATTAAATTTGAACTTGATGTGATCAAGAGGATGGGATTTTCAGGGTATTTTCTTATTGTGCAAGATTTTATCCGTTATGCTCGAGAAAATGGCATTTTAGTAGGGCCGGGGCGAGGCAGTGCTGCGGGTTCTATTGTCGCTTATTGCATCGGAATTACCAATGTCGATCCTATAAAGTACAAATTGCTGTTTGAACGATTTTTGAATGTAGAACGTATTTCCATGCCAGATATTGATGTTGATTTTGACGATGTTGGACGAGATGATGTCATTCGCTATGTAACTGAAAAATATGGTGCAGAAAAGGTATGTCAGATCGTAACTTTCAACAAACTGGCTGCTCGTTCTTCAATTCGAGATGTGGGGCGAATTCTCAAATATGAACAAAGTTTAATAAATAAAGTTGCTAAGCTTGTTCCACAAGTGCCGAACGCGACGATAGATATGGCTTTTCAGAACAAAGATTTTGTTGATCTATATAATTCAGATGAGCGTGTAAAAAAGATGGTTGACATAGCTCGGGTATTAGCTGGTAATGTTCGTGGAACGGGCGTTCATGCTTGCGGCGTTATTATTGGTAAAGATCCTATTTACAAGTTTGCGCCTCTTGCTCGATCAAAGGAGTCTATATTACCTGTAGTGCAGTACGAAGGCAGCATTATTGAAAAAGTGGGCTTACTGAAAATGGACTTTTTGGGACTTAAAAACCTAACGCTCATTAAAGAAACTTTGCGTATAGTAAGAGAAACATACGGAAAAGAAATTGACATTGACCATATACCATTTGACGATCCACTTACATGGCAGCTTTTCCAGCGCGGTGAAACTTTAGGTGTATTCCAGTTTGAATCGGACGGCATGCGAACATGGCTAAAAAAACTTAAGCCATCTCACATTGAAGATTTAATTGCCATGAATGCTTTGTATCGTCCAGGTCCCATGGGCTACATTCAACAATATATTAACCGCAAGCATGGCCTCGAACGCGTTGAGTATCCACACCCGTTGGCTAAAGATATCCTGGAGGATACTTATGGGATTATGATTTATCAAGAGCAGATCATGTTACTTTCTCAAAAATTGGCTGGTTTTAGCAAAGGCAAAGCTGATGAGCTTCGCAAAGCTATGGGGAAAAAGAAAAAAGATATCATCGAACGACTTGAAAAAGATTTCATTGAAGGATGCAAGCAAAACAACATTTCTGAGGAAGTAGCACGCTCCATTTATCAAGACATGGCCAAGTTTGGAGAATATGGATTTAACCGTTCTCATGCGGCAGCCTATTCTATATTAGCTTATCAGACGGGCTATCTCAAAGCTCATTTTCCTGAAGCGTATATGGCTTCTCTTTTGGATCAAAATCTGGGCGATACCGATTCGATGATAAAATACCTTTCCGAATGCCAACGCATGGGCATCAAAGTACTTGGTCCTGATGTAAATGAAAGTGATCTTAGTTTTTCTGTTGTAGGTGAAAAAACTATTCGTTACGGCTTAAAGGCACTTAAGAATGTTGGCGAAAAAGCAGCTTCAGATATTATTCGAGAACGCAAGATAAATGGTCGATTTAAAGACCTTCAAGATTTCTTTAAACGTGTATCAAAACTTGTAAATAAACGAACTATCGAATCGCTCGTACTAACAGGATGTTTGGATACTTTTGGCGTGCATCGAGCCCAATTTTTCTACCAATCATCAGCTACAGAACCAACATTACTTGAGAAACTTATGAAATATGGACAAAAACAAACTGAAAATACCCCAAGTTTATTCGAACAAGCCCAAGTTGGAGAAACGAGTGATATTTTTATCCCTCATTGTCCACCGTGGACCAAAGATGAAATATTGAAAAAAGAATTTGAAGTTGCAGGATACTACATTACGGGCCACCCTTTGGACGAATATTTGCCTTTCATAAAAGCATGGATGGAATATCCTTTAAGATATTTAGCGGAAAATTTAGATGAAATTGAACAAGGTAAGATCATTCTCATTTTCGGACTAGTTTCTCAAGTTACAAGACGTTTCGATAAAAATGGAAACCCGTTCTTGCTTTTTACTTTGCAAGATTTTTCTGGTGAAATTACTTTCAAAATTTTTGGCGAAATGATAAGTAAATATCAAGATTTCGTGCAAGAAGATGCTAAAATTGCTATTATTGCTAAAGTTGAAATGTATAATTCAAACAAAGATTTGCGAATCCAACATATAGAGAAAATAGATTCTTTCATTCAAAAGATTAAGCGAATTAGTTTTTATCTACCTATCGATCAGGCAAGAGCAAGTCTTGCTGAAGCAATAGCCAAAGTTTTAAAAGATCAGGGCTCCATTGAAATAAGCTTTGTAATTTACGACGATGAGTGGCTTAAAACCGTTGGGAAATATGTGTCACCGTATAAAATTTCCCCAACAAATTTATCTGAACTATTAAATATGGATTGGTATGATAAAGCTGTTTTATACACGAACTTATCACAATTTAAAAATCCAATTGAAGTAAGCAGACAACGTGATTTAAAACCTAAAGAAGAATTTGTTGAGGAAGAAAACGAATGAATTAACACGTAAAACATAGAATTCTCTCAAAAAATTTCGCATATTTGCAAAAATCTTCATCCATGCATATCAATGATTATTTGATTAAAAATGAAACCATTTTTCTCAGTAAATTGTTCAATTTACTTCGTATAGATTCTGTTAGCAGCGATTCTTCTCGAAAAGATAAAATGCAAGAAGCCGCCAAATACTGGGCTGAACTCTTAAACGAATTGCCCTTGGATGTTATAGAAATTCATCAAACAGACGGGAATCCCATTGTATATGGTGAAAAAATCTTAAATCAAAACTATCCAACTGTGCTCGTCTATGGGCACTATGATGTAATGCCAGAAGATCCTATTGATCTTTGGATTAGTAAACCCTTTGAACCTGAGATTCGAGATGGAAAAATTTATGCTCGTGGAGCTGACGACGATAAAGGGCAAAGTTTTATCCACTGGATTGCACTAAAGTATTTGCTTGACGAAGGCATGTTGCAGTGTAATGTAAAAGTTGTTCTCGAGGGGGAAGAAGAAATTGGAAGCTCATCCTTGGCCAAATGGCTCGATGAACATAAAGATAAACTTCTTGCCCATGTGGTTTTGGTAAGTGATACAGGTATGATTGCACCGGATGTTCCTACCATTACCATGGGACTTCGGGGACTAACCTATCTGCAAGTGGAAGTTACAGGTCCAAACCGTGATTTACATAGTGGACTTTTTGGTGGTGCAGTGGCTAATCCTATCATCATTTTATCGCACATTATTAGTAAACTCATCGATGAAAATGGACATATTACCATTCCTGGTTTCTACGACAAAGTCATGGCTGTAAGCGATCAAGAGAGGAAAAAACTAAACGAAGCACCTTTCAGCGAAGAAGACTACAAACAGGCTTTGGGTGTTCGTGAACTTTTTGGCGAAAAAGAATTTACAGTGTTAGAAAGGATCGGTATTCGTCCCTCTTTTGATGTATGTGGCATTTGGGGTGGCTATACGGGAGAAGGAGCAAAAACGGTAATACCCTCAAAGGCCTATGCTAAAATTTCAGCTCGTCTCGTACCCTATCAAGATCACAAGGAAATTGCTCAACTCATCAAGTCTTACATCGAACAAATTGCACCAGCATCTGTAAAAGTTAAAGTAGACATTTTGCATGGCGGTCAACCTTATGTGATGCCTTCTGATCATCCTGCCTATCTTGCTGCAGAAAGAGCAATGAAAGAAGTTTTTGGTCGCGAACCAGTTCATCTCCGCTCGGGTGGTAGCATACCCATTATCTCCACGATTGAACAAAAGCTTGGCATTAAATCTTTGCTTATGGGATTTGGTCTTGAGAGCGATGCTATTCATTCACCCAACGAAAATTTTCCTTTGCAAAATCTATGGCAAGGTGTTCGGAGTGTTGTAGCTTTTTACAGCCATTTTCCGAAAGTGATGCATGAAAATTAAACAAATATTTATTTTTCTTTTTATTTCATGGGGTGCATATTCCCAGTTTTATAGAGGCTATGACATGCCTTTTGGGCGAAGTCGTGTTCAATATGCCCAACAGTTTATTTGGAACCAATGGCGAACATCACTTTTCGATGTTTTTTACTATCAAGGCGGAAAGAAATTAGCTGAATATGTGATCAACAGTGCCAAAAATGAAATTAAGGATATATCGAGTTTTTTTAATTATCTACCAGAAAAAAAGTTTTTTTTCATTCTTTACAACAACAAAGAGGATTTTCTTGCCTCTAATGTGGGTTATACTAGCGACGAAGGCATAAATTCAGGAGGGGCCACCAAGGTGGTTGATTATAAAATTGTCTTGTATTTTGATGGAGATCATGAGCACTTGCGAAAGCAAATACGCGAAGGTCTTGCTCGAGTTTTTCTTCAAACTTATTTGTATGGAGAAAATTTATCATCCAATGTTAGGCGAAATCAAACGCTTGTTGTGCCCTCTTGGTTTACAGAAGGCCTCGTTGATTATTTGGCCAATGGTTGGAATGTTTATGACGAATATCGACTAAAACAATTGTTTGAGCAAACCAAAAAATTTTCCTTCCATCAATATAATTTAAACAATTCGACTTTAATGGGAAAAGCTTTTTGGAATTATCTCATCGAAATGCATGGAGCTCAGACTGTTCCTGCAGCTCTTTCGATGCTCGAAGTGACTAAAAATGTTACTTCTGCACTTTTATTTGTTTACGGGAAAAAAATAAAACAATTAAGACAGGATTGCGAAGCTTATTACCAAAAGAAATGGCAGGATTGGCCTCAAAATATTTTTTCCACAAATATTGAGCAGATTTTTAAGAAAAAATACTTTGTATTTAATCATTCTATTAATCCTGATGGAACTAAAATGCTTTATGTAACTGACAAATGGGACAAAAAAAAATTATGGTTGTATGATTTTTCAAGCCACAAAAAAAAGAAAATTTATGTAACAGGGAAAAAATGGGATTTAAGTTTTTACCGACATTACCCTTTAACTGCCTGGCATCCCAATGGAAAAATAATAGCATGGATTGGCGAGGAAAAACAAAAACGTTTTTTATTTATTCGAAATCTAGAAGAAAATTCCACCGAAAAATTTAATATAGAACAATTTACCTATGTCAATAGCATGAGTTTTTCACCAGATGGTTTGTCTATTCTTTTAACTGCTGTGTTAGATGGTCAAACAGATTTGTTTTTATTTTATCCTGGAAGCAATGCTATCAAGCGTCTTAGTAATGACCTCTACGATGAAAAAGATGCAAGGTTCTCTCCCAATGGAAAATGGATAGCTTATACTTCCAATAAGCCAATGATTACACCGCCAAGCAACGAAAAAATATTTTTTAACAAAACTTTTGATGTATTCTTGAAAAATGTCGGAACCCAGCAGGAATTACGTGTAACGAATACAATTCTTACTAATGAACGAAAAATTACATGGACGGATGATGGCAGATTTTTATTTCTTAGCGATACAGGCGGATTTGATCATGTTTTCTCTGCTAAGCTTGATAGTGCTATTCAATATGTAGACACAATCATACATTATCGTTATTTTTTTAGAGTTAGCCCTATTTTGCATACAACATGCAAAGTAGATGATTGGGACATGCAGAAAAAACAATTTGTTTTTTTGATCGATCATGGCAAAAAGAAAAAACAATACGTGTTTAAGCAAGATGAAATTATTCCAACATCATTCAAAGAGCTTTGGACTTACAATGTTAATCCACCGAACATTGAAGTAAACAAAGAAAAAATCAAGATGCAATCTTATTTGGAACCCAAAAAGTTGGATACCAATTTTGTAGACATCTATAATTTTCAATTTAAAACCTTAAAGAAACGGCAAACTGTATCAGATACTACCGTGCAGAAACAAAATGCTTCAACCATTGGGAGCAAAGATTCCTTAAAAGATACATTAGTTGTTTCTCGACCGCAGAACTACAATGTTGAATATTCAATTCAAAAAGTGGTAACACAGTTTACACTGGACAAAATAGCAGACAGTTATTTGCCTTTTTCAGCCAACATTTCGAATATATCACTTTCTCCTTTAAGTGGTTTTATCAAACTAGGAGCTACAGATGTTTTAGAGAATAATCGAATTATTGGGGGTGTAAAACTTTCTGGAAATTTTAAAGAAAACGAATATGTATTGGCTTATGAAAATTATCGAACACGATTAGACAAAATTTTGGCTTTTCATTATTTTAATAAATACTATCAGAGCCAGGAAGGACTAGTGGAACGTCATCAGTTGAGCAATGTGTGGTTTGGTGCTGCTTATTCCATATATTCTCTTTTAACGTGGCGCAATTATGTACAATTTCGTTACGACAAAATATCCTTTGGAAGCTATGACTTGCTTGGTTTGCTCATGAAAGATAAAAGTAAATATTGGGGATCTATACGAACAGAACTTACTTATGACAATACCATAACGCTAACTACAAATATTTTGCAAGGGTGGCGATGGAAGATTTTTTCAGAATATTATCAGGGATTTCATAACCAAAAGCTAAACCTTATAACGATAGGTTTTGATGTTCGAGTTTATTTACCATGGTATAAGAGCATGATTTCAGCTCATCGTATAGCTTGGGGGTCCTCTTTTGGTAAAACGCGGCTCATGTATTTTTTGGGGGGCACCAATCAAACTCTTTTTTCTAAATTTGATACACATAATCCGTTCGATACCACTTACCATTACGAATTTTTGGCGGTTGCAACCAATTTGCGAGGCCTTCCGGTCAATTGTCGCAATGGAAATACTTTCTTTGTGATTAACAATGAATGGAGATTTCCTATTTTTCAGGTATTATTGCGTGCTCCTTTGGCTTGGGGATTCATCAACCATTTGCAGTTCATTGCTTTTAATGATATAGGTAGTGCTTATGTCGGTTTAAATCCTTTTTCAGAAAAAAACACTTATTTCAATCAGTTTATTTATCAAAAACCCTTTACCATCCAGCTTCAGAAATACAGATTCCCTATTGTTATGGGCAACGGAATAGGGCTAAGGACAACGCTGTGGGAATACTTCATTCGTCTTGATATAGCCTGGGGGTGGGATAATTATCGATTTTCAAAACCTGTATATTTAATTTCATTGGGAACAGATTTTTAACCTATGGATACAAGCATAGATATCGTTCAATTAGCCAATAAGCGATTTAATCGAGTGATCGAGTGGAGACGTTGGTTTCACGAGCATCCTGAGTTGTCTGGCGAAGAAAGATTCACAGCTGAAAAAATTGGTTCGATACTGGATGAGCTTCACATTCCGTATAAAACTGGAATTGGGGGTTACGGCATCATGGCTCTCATAGAGGGAAATAGCCAAAAACCCTGCATACTTTTGCGCGCAGATATGGATGCTTTGCCTATTAGCGAAGAAACAGGTTTACCCTTTGCAAGTAAACATGAAGGGAAAATGCATGCTTGTGGCCACGACCTGCACATGGCCAATCTTTTAGGCGTTGCTTCCATGCTCAATGAGCTCAAAGATAACATGCGAGGTTGTGTTAAGCTTATTTTTCAACCTTCCGAAGAAACTTTGCCTGGTGGTGCTTTGCCCATGATTGAAGCTGGAGTGCTGGACAATCCACAGGTAGATGTTGCGCTAGGATTGCATGTAATCCCTGATTTAGCCTATGATGAAATTGGCTTGCGGGCAGGAGCTTTTATGGCTGCCACGGACGAATGGTATTTAACCTTAAAAGGGAAAAGTGGTCATGCTGCTCAACCCCACAAAGCCCTGGATGCTCTTGGAGCAGCAGCACAAATTATCTTGGCATATCACAGTTTAAAACACAGAAGCGTTGATCCACTGGAACCTGCTGTTATTACGGTAGGCCACATTCGGTCCAATGGCAGAGTCAATGTAATTGCAGATGAAGTTCATGTGGAAGGCACTTTTCGTTGTTTTAACGAGGAAATACGAACTCATATTCGAGAAGAAATGAAAAGTATTGCAGAATACATCTCAAGCGCTTATAACGTGCAAGCTTACTTAAAGCAAGTTCCTGGCTATCCTGTACTTGTGAACGATGCCACCTTGGTAAATCATGCTTTTTCTGCTTGGCATGCGTATTCAGAGCATTTTAGCGTGAAAGAAATTCCACCGCGTCTTACCGCTGAAGATTTTGCCTATTTTACACAACGCGTGCCATCCCTTTTTTACCGTTTAGGCGTTTCTCCAAAAGATCGTTCATCAGGTCAATTGCATACACCCGTTTTCAATCCTGATGAAAAATCATTGCTTACCGGCATGATGAGCATGGTAAGTTTAACATTAAGTTTAATGCAAAATATATGAAAAAAAATATTTTATTTCTCTCGCTTTTGTTATTTCTTGCTTGTCAGCATAAAAAAATAACCGTACCAGAAAAGCAAGTGCATTTTTTTACCCATGCCACCTGGGCCCCGAACGATAGAATTAGTTTTAAGTTTAATTTTCAAGATACGAACATTTACGAATTACAGGGAAATATCTATGTTAAAAAATATATCCCTTTTAGCAATCTGCCATTAAATATGGTAATTCAAACACCTGATGGTTCAACCGTGTATCGAGAAATTGCTATTTCGTTACGACAAGATGGCATGTTAAAAGGAGAGAATGAAAGCACGGATATTCAAAAGATTAAGATAACCCCAAAAACTTACTTTAAACCAAATAAGAAGGGTGAGACTTATCAACTTTTTCTTTATCACAGTTTGCCAGTTGAAATTACAGGATATATAGATCGCTTGGAGGTGTGGTGGGAAGAGGTAAAAAAAACTACAACACACGAGGAGAATGGACAATAAACTTCTTTTTCCATTTGCGGCGCCAAACATAATAAGAAGAAATAAGAAATCCCAACACCCACCCCAACGGAATACTCCACCAAATTCCAACAACGCCAGATGAGTGATTTAAGATATATGCAAAAGGAATTCGTCCAAGCCATAAAGAAATCATGGTAACAAACATAGGAGTGAGCGTATCACCTGCACCACGTAAAACAGCCGTATTTACAAAAATCACATAAAATATCCAATAAAACAAAGCTACGATTGAAAAATAAAGACTTCCGTACAGCACAACCTGATTGTCCGCATTAAAAAACATGACAATTTCTCGACGGAAAAAATAACACAAAGCAGATAAAGTCAAAGCAAAAGCAAAAGAGATAAAAAGAATCCCTATATACCCTTTACGAATGCGTTTAAAAAATTGGATGGCACCGTTTTGAGCTACAAATATGGATAGACCCGACGAGAGAACGATGCTTGGAATGGAAATAAGATACTCTATTCGTGAGGTTATAAAATAAGCAGCAGTTGCAGCAGCTCCGTAAGAGTTAATAAGATGCAGCAGAGCAATGTTTCCGAGAGCTATGAAACTTTGCTGTAACCCACTAGGAATACCAATTTTAAGATTGGTACGAAAAATCTCCCAATTAAATGAAAAAGAAAAAATTTCTTTGTTTAAAATGGAATGATGCTTGTTCAAATACAGAAGAGTAATCATCAAGCTAATCAGGCTGCTAAGCAAGATACTTAAAGGCAAATAATAAACTGGGATTCGTAAAAAAAGAATAAAAATTATATCAAAGAAAAGATTCAAAATAACTTGAAGGGCAAGGAATTGAAAAGATGTCTTACTATCTCCAATACCACGCAGAATGGCGTTGATGGAGTTAAATAAAAAAACAATGGGAAGACTGACAGCAAATAGTTGAAAATACAGGTTGGCATCGTGAATGATTTCCGGGGGCGTTCCTAAAATGAGCAGTATTGGGCGACTTAACACAAACCCCAAAAAAGCTAAAATCAATGAAAAAATAAAAAGAAATAAAAGCGAAGTGTATGTTGTTTCTTGAATTTTCTTAAAATTTTTTACACCATAGAATTGTGCTACAATGATGGATAGACCAATGGTAAGGCCAATTAAAAAAGAGACTAAAAAAAAGATAATGGGGTAGGTAACTCCAATGGTAGCAAGAGCATTTTTGCCTAAAAAGTTACCAACTAAAGAGCCATTGATAATGTAATAAAGTTGTTGCAAAATATTACCCCATAGTAAAGGCAAAGAATAACGAATGATGTTTTTTATTTCATGTCCACTCGTGAGATCAATCGTGTTCTTCATTAGATTAGATCTTCAAGTTGTCGTTGTACAAACGGTTCAATTGCTCTATTGAAAATCCCATGCACATAAGCTATAGCCATGCCATAATTGGTCACAGGAATTCCTGCTTTCACTGCAGGTCGCAAACGAGCTATAATTTGCCTTCTCGTTAGAACGCATCCTCCACAATGAATGATGAGTGCATATTCATGAATATCGCGAGGAATTTTATCCAGACCACTGACTATTTCAAATTCTAATTTTTTTCCAGTGAATTGTGTTATCCAACGCGGAATTTTTACGCGACCAATATCATCACAAGATACTTGGTGCGTGCACCCTTCAAGCAAGAGAACCCTATCTCCATCTTTGAGCTGAGAAATATAGGGGGTTCCTTTGATATAGTTTTCAAAATCTCCTTTCTGTCGGGCTAACAAAATACTAAAAGAGGTAAGTTTTATATTCTTTGGGATGGCAGCGTCGGCCTTTAAAAAAACTTGACTATCGGTAATAGCAAGCACTGGTTTAGGCTCCATTTTTCGTATGTAAGCATCCACCTCCCTTTCTTTACAAACCACGGCAATGCCATCATGGTCGAGAATATCACGTATAACCTGAACCTGTGGCAAAATAAGCCTCCCTTCTGGAGCTTCAATATCAATCGGAGTTATGAGAAGTACCGTGTCGCCATAATTGATAAGATCGCCTACAAGGGATCGAGTCATGTAAGCAGATTCTGGCATGTATTGCAACATTGCCTCAACAATTTTGTTAATGGCAGGAGCTGAAACACTGTGTTCGACCACTCGAGTATTCCAGTCTTTTTCAAGTCTTTTTTTTAACTCGTTTGAAAGAGGTTGTATATCTGATTTGTTATGAACAATGATGTATGGCAAATCTTCTTGTTGGCATTTTTTTAGAAAATTCTCCTCGATACTCTCGAAAATGTTGTTGGAGATAACAAGTATAGCCAGATCAATAATGGGAAGAACGTCAAAAGTTTTTTGTACGCGTTTTTCTCCTAATTCGCCGACATCGTCCATTCCCGCTGTGTCAATGATTACACAGGCACCAATGCCTGGAATTTCAACGCTTTTTTTTACGGGATCGGTGGTCGTACCAGGCACATCGCTAACAATAGCGACATTTTGACCTGTAAGCGTATTTATCAATGTGCTTTTTCCGTAATTTCTTCTACCAAAAATACCTATATGTGGTCTTGCATCTTTTGCCTTTTTCATCCTTACAACTCTTTGATGGAAAAACCTAATTTCACGACTTGAGCAGGTTCCAGCAAAGATATTAATTTATTTTCATCAAGTAACTGTAATTTTCGATTGGCTTCAATGATGTTTATTTTTTCATTTTTCATGAGCAATGCAAGTTCTGCAGCTTTGTTATAGCCAATGTAAGGAATGAGAAGTGTTGTCGAAACTGGGGAATACAAAACCCGTTGATATGATGTTTCCGTTTCGATGGTGAGATCTTTTAAAAGATGGTTTGCGAGAGAGAGGCAAGCTTCTGAAAGAAGTTTTAAGGATTGAATAGCAGCCGAGCCCATCAGGGGCAAAAAAGGATTTAGTTCAGTATGTCCGCGTGCAGCTAGTTGACTTATGAGAGCATCGTTGGCTTGAACTTTTTGTGCCATGGAAATTACAAATTCCGATATTACTGGATTGATTTTCCCAGGCATGATAGAAGATCCTACCTGTTTAGCAGGTATTTTTAGAATATGTTGCCCGTGAAAATCTGAGGCAAAAAAACGAAGATCGTTAGCAAATTTCTCAAGATTAACTGCTAGGGCTTTTAAAATAGCATGTACTTCCACAAGACTATCCCAATTGGCCGTGGCATCGGTTAAATTTTCTCCTCGCGCCACGGGTTGTTTCGATATTTCACGAAGTTTGTCAGGTAAATTCATGATAAAATACGTGGGAATAGAAACTCCTGTTCCTATGGCTCCACCTCCCGCATTGACAACCTTGATCCGTTCGAAGGCTTTACTCACACGCCACCAATCTCGCGAGAGAGCATCACTCATAGAGCTAAAATACAGTCCCCATGTTGACGGTACAGCTTCTTGCAACTGCGTATATCCAATGCGGAGAACATTTCGGTAAGTTTTTTCTTTTTCTTCGCAAAAAGCTCGCAAGTGATTAATGCTATGTTCAAGCTTCTCTAAAAGTATCATTAAAGCAATTTTTAATGCGGTTGGGACGGTATCATTCGTACTCTGATAGATGTTGGCATCTTCGATTGGATCAATATATTGATATTCCCCTGGTTTATGTCCAGCAAGTATCAATGCTCGATTGGTAATAATTTCATTGATGTTCATGTTGATGCTGGTACCGGCTCCTCCTTGAATGGCAGGTACGATAAAATGGTCAAACCATTTTCCCTGTACAACTTCTTGAGCCGCACTTATGAGATATGAAAATTTTTCAGGAGACTTAAGCTTGCCAAGATGTTCAGGGTACTTCTGTTGAACAGCTTCATAATATTTTTGATATAGTTCATAATAAGCTTGCTTTACCATTCCCATGGCTTTATACCACTCAATGGGAAAAGGTTCATTCGTGCCAAAATTTTCTTTTGCTCGCCATGCATGAATACCATATAACACATCATCAGATAATTCAACGCTTCCTAAGTAATCTCGTTCAACTCTTATGTTTTTTTTATCCATACCCAACTTTTTACTTGTTTTATTTTTTCAAATTTAGCCTAGATAATTTTCTGCAAAATTTTTCTGACATGAAAAACTTGTAAATAATAGCATCAAATTCGTTTGAGTGACAAAAATATTCCCCCTAAAGAAAGAATTGCAAACACAAGAAAACCTTTTTTAATGGCCTGAAGCAAAAATAGATCGTCACCCATAGGTAAGGTTGATGCATGGTGAAGTGAAAAAACAAGCATAACAATTCCCATGCTAAGCATTTGTCCAATAACGCGCATAGTAGCAAGGGTAGCTGCCGCTCTTCCATACAGGCTTTTTGGAACACTCGACATGACGGCATTCGTATTGGGAGTTGAAAACAAGGAAAAACCTAAACCTATTAAAAGCAAGCCAACTATAATCCACCAAAGAGGGGTGGTAACTTTAATGAAATATAAAAACAACAAGCCAATTGCTATGAGTAACATTCCTCCTGATGCAATTTTCCCTGGTGAAATCATATCACTCAAACGACCAAAAATAGGTGAAAAAATTACCATCATTAATGGTTGAACCATTAAAATGTAACCTGTGTAATCAGCTGAAAAATTTTTTATTTTTTGTAAATAGTAGCTTAGGAGTAAGTCTATTGCAAAAGTAGTTGCATAATTGACAAGGGCTGCCAAGTTGCTAAAAGCAAATAATGCATTGCTTGAAAATAAATGTACATCAAGAAGTGGATTTTTTATTTTATATTCTAGAATTACAAATGAAATAAGTAAGGCGATGGCAAGTAAAAGTAAATATACACCGATAGGTGATGAGGCAATAGACATTGCGTAAATGAGCGTGGCCAATGATATCCAGTAATATAGATTTTCCCATACGTTAATTTTCTTTTTTCCCTCTTGGGGTGGGAAGGTTGGAATGAAACAAATGGCCATAAAAAGAGCAAAAAGACTGATGACAAAGGGGAAGAAAAAAATAGATCGCCAATGAACCCAATGTATAAGTATTCCACCTAGGGTTGGCCCCAAGAGAAGTCCAAGGTAAATGGCTGCAGAATTATAACCAAGTACCTTTCCTCGTATTTCTGGCGGGGCAACGTGCGATAAGATAGAAACAGACGTTGCAAAAAGAAAGGAAGAACCTATGCCTTGAAAAATTCGAAATATAATTAATTGCGTGAGGTTTTGAGATAGGCCACAGAGTAGGGTAAATATAGAAAAAAATATAAGTCCCAATACAAAGACTTTTTTTTGGCTGAAGAAGTCAGCTAATTTTCCAGCTGTTAGCAAAAAGATAGCAGAGGTGAGCAAAAATGATGTTGCCACCCAATTTACATGTTGAATGGGTTCATGAAATGTTTTTCCAATAACTGGCAAAGCAATATTTATAGAAGATCCAGAGAAAGGATTTAGAAAAGCTGCACTCATTGTCGCTAGTAGGAGCCATCGAAGTTTTCGCATTTTTCTGCAACTTGCCATTTAGTTTAATTTCATTTGTTGGACTGGTGGACAGGGAACATTTCCAAACGAGCAAAATACACAACAATCACCTTGATTTAGTCGTAGCACTTCATGGCAAGATGGACACTCATAACTAATAACACAATTATCTCTAGGCATAGTTTCTGTAGGCTGTGAACTACAAAATGGACATGTTATGGTACTTTGCTAAACAATATTCATATATTTATTTTTTTAATTTTTTCCATTCTCTTTCAATGAGTTGAAGTTCGTATTTGGCCATTCCCATAGCATTCGAATTTTCTTCCATGCGACGAATCATATAAGGTAAAGCTTGTGAAATGGGTGCAAAGGGCACATATTTAGCCACATTATAACCAGCTTCGGCCAGCGGATATGTCAGGTAATCTCCCATGCCGTAAAGCTGAGAAAACCATACATGCTCGTCGTTATTCTTAAGGTTCATTGCTTTCATTTGTTGCATAGCATGCAAAATGCTTTCTTTATTGTGTGTAGCACACATGAAGAATACTCGAGAATGATTTTTTAAAGAAAGGTCTATAGCATCGTCGTATTGTTTGTCTGTATCTTCTTTTTTATCAAAGACAGGAGATTCTCGGCCTTCTTTTTGAGCTTCTAAGATTTCTTGTTCATGATAGGCACCACGTACAAGCTTATATCCAACGTAAATCCCCTTTAAATTTGCAGCACGAATTTCCTCAGTCATGAAGTCTAATCTGTCTTTTCTGTAAAGCTGAACTGTGTTCCACACAAAAGGATAATCTTTATTGTATTGCAGCATGCCTTCCCACACCATTTTATCGACGAAATTTTGAGTGTAGCTTTTTTCAGCATCAACTAAAATGATCACACCAGCCCTGTATGCTTTATCAAATAAGGCAAAAAACCTGTTTTTTACAGCCTTATATATCTCCAGTCCTGCTGTGGTTATATTTTCTTCAGAAAAGATTCTAAGCCATTTTTCGCTTGCAAGAGCGGTTGGTTTAATGGCAAGAAAAGGGATTTGGTCTTTTTGTGCAGAAATTTTATCGATCGTATTCAAAAAAACTTGCAAATTTTGATCGAAAATTTTCTGATCATCTGCACTTTCAACTGCATAATCAATGATCACTTTGATGTTTTTGGGTTTGAATTTTTGAATGGTAACGATAACTTCATCCAAGTTCTTGCCTCCAATAAAGTGGCGATAAATTAGCGTAACAGGATAAATAGCGGGTACAGGTAGATGTAACTTTTGTACATACCATTTTCCCATTTCATAAATCCAACGTCTGGTAATGAATCGATAAATTTGTCTCTGCTTCCTTAACTCTTCGGCACTGAGAAAAGAATATGAATCAAACATTTTTTTCGCAAAATAAATATTTTTGATTAATTAAAAAATAAAACTGCTAAAAATTAGATGTAATTTTTGCCTTGTTTATTTGGATATGATGAATTGTCTTTGCAAGGTATATTTAGGTGAAAGTATTTGTAACAAATAGTTTCCAGAGGGTAAGAGTGTTTGGATTTCTATGGTTTTAGTATTTTCTTTGACTTTTCCTTCTAGAAGTTTTTTACCATCTAGGCTATAGATAATCCACATATCTTGTGGTGTGAAACCCCATGGGGTAGAGACTTGGATATAAGATTGAGCAGGAATGGGGTAAATATTTAGGCTTTTAAAATCCTTTGAAATAGAAGTTGGCACGGGTCCCCCCGTAGAACGAAGGGGAGCTTCCCAGATTCCACGTCCATATGTAGCAGCTACAATTTTTTGAGAACCATAGTGAATTTCTAGTTCGTTGACAACCACTGCTGGCATACCATCGTTATAATAAAGCCAAGTTGAGTACTGCAAAAGCGAATCGTTGGTATAAAAAACACCTATGTCTGTTCCAATATAAAGATCATTTTTCGGAGAATTGGCATGTTTTACAATGCAATTAACTGGAATATTTGGTAAATTACCTGAAATGTTTTGCCAAGTTTGTCCACCATCAACGCTACGATAAACTTTTTTGCCTTGCTTAAAGCCGCTAAATGTAATATAAATTTCCTGAGGATTAAAGAAATCTACAGCTAAGTAGGTAACATGAACTTCGCTCATTGGGAGTCCATTCTTAATACTTATCCATGTTTGACCGCCATCAGTGGTTTTAAAAACATTGTCTACACGCGCGGCATAGAGGTATTCAGGATGAGAAGGACAAATGGTAAGAGCCTCAAACGATTTACCATTGCTTAAGTTAGATAATCGTGTCCAGGTATTTCCACGATCTTCACTTTTCCAAATGTTATAAAAAGCAGTGTATATGGTATTAGAATACCATGGATGCATGATATAAGGAGTAACCCATGCTCCGCTTCACCAGCATCAGTGATAGGTTTTTCTAAATTTGTCGTATATGTTAATCCCCCATCCTCGCTACGATTTAGCGTTCCATTGTAATTGGTAGTATACAAAATAGATGGATGTACAGGATCTATCATGGCTTCCATGCCATCTCCAACATAGGTTTGGAGCCATTGCCCATTGCGGAAAAGAAATGTCCCATTGTCTTGGCTTCCTCCCATAAACATGTTGGGATCGTTTTGATTTAAAGCAATTCTGTAATATTCTGTGTTGTGGAGTCCATGAGATATATCTTTCCATTGAGTGGGTAAGGTATAACAACCTGGAATTATAGTTTGATTTATAAAATCTATACAAGGAAAAATTGCATTTAAATTCCCAAGGATGAGGGTATCACTAACATAAAGGCCACCGTCACAGCCTGCAAAATATTTTTTAAGCTTTGAATTATATACAAGCATATGTTGATCAGCATGAATACTTCTACCAAACAAATTCATCCAAAATGTTACAATATTCCAAGTGGATAAGCTGCCTCCATTTCCTCCATTTTTACTGCCCCAAATATTTATGCCCCCAGTGTAAATAATATGAGCACTATCAGGATGAACAAGCAAAGTAAGGTCATAAGTTCCTTGGCCTGCATCATCTGGAGGGTAACCTGGTAAAGTGATCCCGAAATATCCTCCATCTGCCCAACCTAGCATGTTAGGTGCTTTGTTGTTTCCTGAATATTTAGCAATCTCGCTCCATGTAAAACCAGAATTAACAGATCCATACAGGGCGTAAAAACCTCCATTGAGACGACAAGTAAGAGCATAGACCTTTGAAGGATCAGCTGATGAAATAGCTAATTCAACGCGTAACACATCAGATGTCGGTGGAATGGGTGTTGTAAGCTCTGCCCATGTTTTTCCAAAATCTGTCGAACGGTATATAGCAGCTTTGGAGCCTACAACACCAGGAACAAACATAGAGGTAACAAATAAAATGTTAGGATTTTGAGGATGCATGTCTGCATCGACAAAGTAACCGTTTTGAACTTTCGTCCAAGTCTCACCGTAATCGGTTGAACGATAAATGCCGGGAAGACCAATTGCTACAAGGATATTACTTGAGTCGGGATGTACAAAAACAGTTCTTAAAGCTGTAGCTTGCGGTTGGTCAAATTGGAAAACGAGACCAGTTGTTTCCCAGGTAGAACCTCCATCATAGGTTTTGAAAACACCGAGTCCATATTCAGATGCTCCACCAGGTGCAACAATGTTGTAAATATTATGATCTATATCTCCTGTGGCAATGTACATGGTATCCGGATGGTGAGCATCAATGGCAATGCCACTGATACGTAAAACGGGGAGTTGATCGGTGATGCATATCCATGTGTTGCCTTGGTCTGTTGTCTTCCACACGCCTCCTTGGGAAGTCCCTACAAAAAAAGTATTCGAGTCGGTCGGATGAAAAGCTATGCACATCACACGTCCTGTCCCACTAATCGAGATCTTATCAGGAGTAGGGGGGACACTAGGAGGATTTATGGATACCCATACGCTTTTACTACCATCTTTTATTTTTAACTGCTGGGCTTTTTGATAAGCTTCTATGAATACACTTGGTGAAATATAGGTGAAATCAGGATAATTGCGATGTACATAAAACCATTCCCATCGTTTAAACTGCTTCCATCCTTTGCTTTTTTCAAAGGATGATTTGGTTGGATAATAACTTTCGAAAGCTTGTTTTAACCCATAATAGCCGTGTACTTTGGATTTGGATAATGCTTCAATCCATGATTGAGAAAACATAAAAATACTTAAAGCAATGTTAAAAACAAAAACAAGTGTTTTCATTTTTTCGTAAAAATAATTATAATTCTATAAAACGTTAAGAACAAGCTAAAGTTTTCCCTTAAAAATGTGTGTCTATGTTTATCCGTATAAATGCATTTTTTCAAAAGATTTTCATACAATTGCAAAAAAATTTTCTAAAAATGAAAATGAATTATTTTGTTATCGGGTGGTTGTTGTTTTTGTTTATAAAAACGTACAGTGCTCCAGGTGATATGATAAAAGCTTGGAAAGCACCAGGAGAGAATTGTACGGGACTTGCATGGGATGGAAAAAATCTCTGGGTAGTCGACCAAAAAAGTAGAACGTTATTTAAGCTAAATCAGGATGGCCAAGTGATTAAAAAATTTTCTGCTCCCTCTTATTGGCCAGTGGGACTTACTTTTGATGGGAAAACCTTATGGCTTGTGGACGAGCGTGGGGGAATTCCAAAAATTGACGATTTCTATCAAGGATATATTTATCAGATAGACACAGCTACAGGAAATATTATTAAGTCGCAAGAATTACCTTTTGTTCAACCAGTGGGTATTGCTTTTGATGGAACTTACTTTTGGACGATAGATGATAAAGAAAAAAAGTTGATTAGCTTTAGTGGAGAAGATGGTACAGCTTTCAAAGAATACGTTTATCCTGCACCTGGTTGTCTTGGCATAGCATATGGCAACAAGTATTTGTGGATAGGGAATCACCTTCGAAATGAAATTTACATGGTAGACCCATCGAATGGAAAAGTTCTTAAAATTTTACCCACGCCAGGCGAATATATTCGCGACTTAGCCTATTTCAACAACGCGTTATGGGTACTTGATTCTCAGACTGATTCAGTTTACCTTCTCCAAATTGATGATGGAACAAAATGGGTTAGGACGAACCCACGAAAAGTTCAATTGAGTTTTATCGAAGAATTATACAATATTGGCCCTGGAAATGCTACCAATGTATCTTTTAACATTGCTGTTCCAGAAAACGATGTTCATCAAGAAGTAGCTAGTGGTGTTTCATTTAATCCAGCAGATTATAAGATTTTAAAAGATGAATGGGGACAACAGGTTGCTCAATATACTGTGCAAACCATTCCTCCTGGGAAGTCTGCATCCTTCGAGATGAACCTTTCGGCTACACTATACGATGTCAGGTATTACATCGATCCTGAGTTGGTGAAAAAAGCAGGTAATATACCAGCGGATATTAAAAAGATTTTTTTAACAGATGATGAAAAGTTTAAAATCAAAGATCCTGTTATTCAAAATGCTGTCAAAGAAGCCGTTGGCAATGAGACCAATCCCTATTTGAAGGCTTTAAAAATTTATTATTATATCATTGATAAAATGACGTATGAGCGAAGTGGGGGTTGGAATCCAGCTCCGACTGTGCTTTCTCGTGGGATGGGATCTTGCTCCGAATATTCTTTTGTTTTCATTGCGATGAGTAGAGCAGCGGGAATTCCAGCCAGATTTGCTGGCTCCGTTGCTAAACGTTCAGAAGAATCAGCCATGGATGATATTTTTCATCGATGGGTGGAAATATATTTGCCTGGTTATGGATGGGTTCCGTTAGATCCTTCAGGGGGCGATAACCCGTGGCCTGCAGATCAGGCCCGTTATTTTGGCTTTGTAAGCAATCGCTTTTTGGTTACTACTCACACGGGTGGTAAATCAAAATACCTCCAATTCAATTATAATGGTTTTATAAATTATTCGCACGAATCACCTGCTTTGATTTATGAACAAATGTACGGAGATTGGGACGTAGTCAAATAAGCGTTATTTTTTATAAAAATGCTCAATATCTTTCATTAAAGCTGGCGGAATAAAACATCCTTTTTGCTTCGCTGACTGAATATCTTCGTAAGCTTGCTGGAATTTTTTTAACCGAAAAAGTAAAGCAGCTCTATTCACAAGGCTCACACAGTTGTTTGGATTTAGTTCAATAGCTCGATTAAAGCAGGATAAAGCGTTTTCGTAATCATGCATTTGTTGATATGCAAGAGCTTCCCAGTCCAGTACTTCGGCAAAGTCTGGCTTCATTTTTTCAACTTGACGAAAATAGTCTACGGCAGAATCCATTCGATTTGAATGATAATGAGCAAGTCCTAACCAATAATGAACTTCATAATCTGAAGGGTTCATTTTTTTGCTCTCATATAAGTCTACAAAAGCCTTATCAAGTTGTTGTGTTTTTACATAGGCAATGGCACGCCAAAGCTTAGCTTTAGCATCAGCTGGATTTAGTTGCAAATACTTACTGTAATCGGGTATAGCTTCGGCATATTTGCCTAAACTACTTAAGGTATTGGCTCGTCCTAACAATCCATCTTTATGATCTGGCTGTAGAGCAAGCAATTTGTTAAAATCATGTAGAGCTGCTTCAGGTCTTCCAGTATTATAGAGCAATATAGCTCGATCTACATATGCCAGCGAAAAAGTAGTATCAATTTGAATGGCACGTGTAAAATCTTGGTATGCTTTCTCAACATAATAATTTTTTTTGACTTCATTGTTTTTGTATTTTTTTAACGCATAATAGTCCCAGTACAGAAAACCTCGATTAGTCCAAGAATATGCATTTAAAGGATATTTTTTAATTACATCAGAAAAAAGCACATCTCCATTTTCCCAATACGAAATTCTATCAAAGGTTTGAATAGCTAGCCCAACCAACCAAACACTCACAAAATACATTAGCCATTTTTTATTCGTTATTATTTTTTCTTGTATCCAAGCAAACAAAGGAATAGAAAGGCCAATATAAGCTAAATATGTGTATCTTTCAGCTATCATTGCCCCACCAACGGGTATCAACTGCATCATGGGAGCTATAGCAGCAAAAAAGAAAAATAATCCCGCTGTTAACAGCCTGTTTTTCCGCCCGTATTTAAACCATAAAACAGCAAGAGTAATGGTTATCAATATGAGAGCATATACGTAGCTGGGAAAAAATTCCCCTGTTTTAATTGGATAAGGATGAAAGGCACTAAACTTGTGAGGGATAAAAAATTTTAAAAGATATAAAAGCATTCCATAGTTTACAATAAAAAGTTGCTCCCACCAATACATTTGGCCACGTAAGTTTTGAATAGCTTTGTCTTGGCTGTAAATTGCTAATATTCCAAAGAAAATGGATAAAGCAAACCAAGGAATTTTTTCTAACAACAATCTTAGAGTAAATTTTTCTTTTTTGTACCAATCCAGTATTAAACAAATAACTGGAAATACGACCGCAGCACTTTTCGAAAACAAAGATAGCAGGAAATATATAGAAATAATTATGTACTTTCCAAGTTTGCGTTCATTTTGATAACTGATGTAAGCATTCAAGCCTAACAAAAAGAAAAAAACATACAGTACATCTTTTCTTTCAGATATCCAGGCTACACTCTCCACATGCATAGGATGTAAAGCAAAAATCAAAGCTGTACCGAAAGCTACAAAAGGTGAATCAATTAATTTCCTAATAAATTTGTAAACCAGTAATGAATTTAAGATATGAAAAAGAATGTTAACAAGATGATACCACCAGGATTGCTCCCCAACCAGTGCGTAATCTAGCATGTAAGAAAGCATCGTCAGCGGATGATAATTGCTCATGTAAAAATTGGTAAAAATTTTCACAAGATTTGTCCAGGTACATGCTTTAATATAGTCATTTTTTAAGACATAACCTGCATCATCCCAATTGTAAATAAATTCATAAGGAAGAGCACGTAAATAAATGACTAGAGTTAAAATTATTATTACCCAAGGAAAAAATTGACTCCATCGATCGAATGGGTTGGCTAATGATATGGTCTTTTTTTGCTTATTCATAGCTATTTTACTTCAATGGCTTTATAAAGGTATTCATGAATTTTTGTTCGCAAATTTGTTTTGGTAATTTTCCAGTTGTCCGCAGATGGATATACGCGGTTGGAGAGAAAAACGTAAACGAGCTCATGCTGCGGGTCAGCCCAGACAAAAGTACCTGTGAATCCAGAATGTCCAAAACTTGCTGGAGAAGCTAGAGAAGTTACATTTCCACGCATGTTGGGTTTGTCAAAGCCAAGTCCTCGATAATTTTTGTCGTAATAAGTACTTGTAAATCTTCGAATGGTTTCAGGTTCTAAAAAACGAACATTTCGATACGTTCCCCCATTTAAAAGCATTTGCATGAGGATAGCAACATTGTATGCATTTCCAAAAAGTCCTGCGTGGCCTGCTACACCACCTAACATGGCTGCTGTTTGATCATGTACATAACCATGGATAAGCTGCTTTCTAAAAATCGCATCTCTTTCTGTAGGCACAATTCGTTCGATAGGATACCATTTTCTAGGGGAAAAACCAAGGTAGTTTAACCCAAGTGGTCTATAAAAAACATCGTCTACATATTCGTTTAATGGCTTTCTAGTTAATCTCTCAATTAAAAAGCCTAATACTATCATTCCAAGATCACTGTATTTATAACCTTGATTTGGATTAAGTTTTATGGTAAATATTTTTTTTATAATGCTATCCCTGTAATCTTTTCTCAGATATAGGTTATGAGCAACTTCAATGGTGTGAATGGAATCGGGCTGTGTTGAGTAATATTCCGTGGATGGAAAGGTGTTTTTCAGCGTGTTTTTATAAAAAGGTATAAAAGGCGGAAAACCAGCAGAGTGTGTAAGGATGCGAGCAATATTAGTCTCACCAACATCTGTTCCCTGAAGTTGAGGTAGGTATGTTTTTAAGGGTGCTTCAAGTTGAATCTTTTTTTCTTCATATAGTTTCATAATGGCAAGAGTTGTTGCGAGAATTTTAGTAAGAGATGCCAGATCATAAATGTCATCACATCTAACCAATTGGTTTCCTTCGTAGGTATGTTTTCCAAAGCACTTGTTATAAATGATATGATTTTTCCAAACAGCCATGACCTGGCAGCCAGGCATAACAGAATCTTGAATGGCTTTATTTATAAGTAAATCAATAGAATCTAAATAAAGTCGGTTTACATCAAGATATCCTTCTTGCAAAATATCTTGATAAGCCGTTGTCTTTAGTCCACTTCCTTGTGGAAATTGCATGTGTACAGTAGCAGGTAGTATACCTTGAATCGGAATAGTTCCAACCAAAACTTTAGCCATGGCAATTTCTAATAAACTATCATTTTCAAAACCAAGTATAATACCTTTTAAAAGTTGAATACTGTCCAACGCATGTAGTTGAAAAGGACTGCCAAGCAAACACAAAACAGTTGGTTTTACCTTTGCTACACGATAAACTAACGATTTCCATCTAGGCAATGGATTTTTTGCAGGATAATTTGGGAGTTGGTGAAAACAAAAAACAATTTGATCAACATTACGTTGAATTGAATCTACGAATGGTTTTAACGAATCTGTACTGTCTTTATATGAAAAACGGATTTGTTGAAATCGTAAGTATTTTAATAGTTCTTCATAAAGGTGAGAATTGTCTTTCCCAACAGTAATAAATAAAGTTTTTTGGGTTGGGTTAAGAGGTAATATTCCATCGTTTTTGAGCAAAACAATGCTTTTTTCATAGATTTCTTTTTTAAGATTTACATAATCATCACGGTTAATTTTTTTTACCAAATTCTGTGTATCAATTTTGAGATTGGCATTTAAAAGTCCAGCTTTGACCTTGTAGTAAAGAATTTTTTTGACTTTTATTTCAAGAAGTTTTTGAGAAATTTCGTCTTTTTGAATGGCTTCTTTTATGGAATTTATTGCTAAAGTAGGCTTTTGCGGCATGAGCAATACATCGTTTCCTGCAAGCAAGGCTTCAATTTCTACTTTACCTGGATTGTTCTTATGTAGGGCACCCTTCATGCTAAGTGCATCAGTAAAGATTAACCCACGAAAACCAAATTTTTTTTCTAAAATTTGATTAACGATTTTTTTAGAGAGAGAGGACGGTTTTTTATATTTGTCAAGAGCTGGAACGAACAAATGACCAACCATCACACCCCATGCAAGTCTATCATGAATGAGGCGTTCAAAGGTATAAAGATGTATTTGTTTTATTTTTGAATAGTTTTCTTTAATTTTTGGGAGAGCTACATGCGAATCCGCAAATGTATTCCCATGACCAGGAAAATGCTTAATTACATTGTAAACTTGAGATTCAGAAAGACCTTTGATGTAGTTACGAGCATATTTGATAACTAAATCAGGATTTTCGCCAAAAGAACGCCTTCCAATAACGGGATTTAAAGGATTTGTGTTTACATCTACAACAGGAGCATAATTGATATGAATTTTGAGTTCATTGCATTGTTCACCTATAGCTTTTGCTACACGGAAAGCATTTAGCGTATCTCCAGTTGCAGCTATAGTTAATGCCAACGGAAACGATATGGCATCTTTTATACGCATTCCAATGCCATTTTCCGCATCCATCGAAATAAAGGGAGGTATCTTAAAAGTGGATATGATTTGGTTGTGTAATTGGGCATGCGATAAAATATTTCCTTGAAAATAAATAAGAAAACCTGGCTGAATTTTTTGTAGCGTGTCTTTAATCGATAGGTTATACGCTTCATTACGATTGGAATAAATAGGATATGCAATGAGTTGGCCAATTTTCTCTTCTAAAGTTAAGCTGTTGTATAATGAATTAATAATACTGGTAGTGTCTTTTTGCCCATAAAAAATCAAACTTGACAAAAGAAGCAGAAATGAAAAGATTCTCATAATTTTTTCTTGCTTAAAACATATTTTTCTTTGATAGTATTGCCATTATCTTTCGTCCATGTTTTAATTATAAGTTGACCGTGCTTAAAAGTATAAATGATGCATTGATTTTTATTCGCGAAAGTCAATTTATGACGTGTGAGATGTCTTAATTTTAAAACACTCTCATTCGTGGCAACATATTTCCCTATGCTAGATGTAAAAACAATTTTTATCCCATCAAAGAAAATTTTATTTTTTTCATAAAAAATTGTATCTTTTGCCGTAAAAATACAGGTAATTCCTTGTAAAGTATCGTTTGTACGTATCCATTTTTCAGTGTAGACAACTCCTGAGTTATTTGACTCCCAAGTATTTTCAAGAAATTGAGCTTTTCTAACAAAAGAATTGAAATCATGATAAGTAGAACATCCATAAAGTAACACCATGGAAAAAAGTAAGATGAGCAAATTATTTCTCATAACAATTTTTGCAAAAATATAAATTTAGCCATAAAAGTTTTTTATACCTTTGCAAAAAAATAAATCATGAAACGGTTAGTTCAAATTTTTGCAGTAGTAATTGTTTTTTCGCAGCTTGCCTTTGCACAAAAAAAAGGTAAAACAAAAGTTTTCAAGGGTATTGTCACTTATACCATTACTTACAATGGAGATTGGGATCCTTCAGTTCTTGCCCAACAACCCAAATCAACTCAAATAAAGATTTTAGGCAAACGAAGCATGACAGAAATCGTTTCTCCAGGGGTTACCATAAAAAATATTTCCAATGGATATGATTCAGTTCAGTATGTGCTAATTGATGCTGGTTCTTTGGGTAAATTTTATATTAAAACAACTAAAGAAAAATTTATTGAAAAACTCAAAGAAGCTCAACCAAAAATTAACTATCTTGACGAAACCAAGCAAATTGCTGGGTATATAGCTAAAAAAGCTGAATTCATCACGAAAGATGAATACGGTGATGAACAAAAGATTATTGTATATTATAATGAAGAAATCGCTGGCCCAGAATATAATTTTCTTAATAATTTTCCAACACTCAAAGGTTTTCCAATGGAATACACAATGCCCTTAGAAGAAGGCAAGAGCATTACTTTTTCAGTAAGCGAAGTAAAAACTTCCAAAGTTAAAATTAAAGAAACTGATTTTATGATCCCAACAGATTTTAAGGAAACCACTGAAGAAGAACTCAAAAATATGTTTGGTGGTGGAGAATAGGAGTTTACTTAGTTTCTATGGGAAAAAACAAAAAAGAAAATAAGCCTGTTAATAAATTTAAGTCAAAAGAAGTACCTCATAACCCAAAATCTCATCAAGCAAAAGAAGAGGGTAGTGAGGTAATAAATTCAAGAAAAGTATTAAGTTTTATCTTCTCAAGAGAAGCGATACCTATATATTCTTTCGTATTGCTTCTCTTTTCGTTATATCTGTTAGTTTCTTCTGTTTCTTACCTTGCAACTTGGCGATTAGATGATGTTTGGTTAGAATCTTCTTCCTCGTTTTTCGCTAGTCATGGGATGAATGCAGCTAATGCAGGTGGAACTATCGGAGCATATTTAGCTCACAGATTAGTAAAACGAGCTTTTGGTATAGGAGTATTTGCCATTATTGCTTTTTTCATCTTAATGGCCTTGCGGGGCTTACAATTAACAAAAATCTCTTTGTGGAGACCTTTGCTTATAGTTCTTGTTTTAGCTTTTTACCTTTCGTTACTTGGTGGAAACTTTTTTATGAACCAACCTGTAGTTGGTGGAATTTTGGGCACAACCATTTCTGGTTGGCTCATAAAATTGCTAGGAAATTTATTTGCAAAAGTTGTTATTTTAGGGCTGGGCGGAGTTATTCTTTTGGCTTTTTTCCCAAAACTTATGAAGCAACTAAAACAATATATTCATTCTAAACGTAACCCTAGACCAATTGAAGAACAAGAAAGTGTTTTCCTTGAAGAAATTCCTTTAGATCCATTTGCTTCTAAAAGTGTTGAGCAAAATATTGATGTGGAGAAGGTTCCTTCCGACAAATCGCTCAGCGTAAATATTATAAATGATGTGGATGTTATAAATAATGAAATCACTTCAGAGCAACAAGAGAAAGATATTCAAGATAACATCACTATACCCGTAGAATTTATTGTGAATAATATAGAAGAACAAGAAAAAGTTAGTGAAGAACAAGTAGAGGAAAAACTTCATGTAAAACCTTCCCTTGATATTTCTGAAAATTTTTCAAATGAGATTGCTTCTACAGGTAGTATTCACGATGAAGAAAAAGAAACATCTAAAAAAACTATACCACTTGTCGTCGAAGAACAATCGAATGACCAAATAGAATTTAAAAAAGAGGCTGTTGATTTTCAAGATTTGATAGAAGATCCTGTGGCTACCCTGAAACATTATCGATATCCATCTACCGATTTATTAAAATATCATTCACGCGAGGGAGGTGGCGTAACTCGTGAAGAACTTGAAGCCAATAAAAACAAGATTATCGAAACCTTACGCAACTATGAGATAGACATTGTTAAAATTAAAGCTACGATTGGTCCAACGGTTACCATGTACGAAATTGTACCTGCTCCTGGAGTTCGTATTAGCAAAATTCGCAACCTCGAAGATGACATAGCTTTAAGCCTTTCAGCTTTAGGCATACGCATTATTGCTCCTATTCCCGGAAAGGGTACCATTGGCATTGAAGTTCCTAACCAAAAACGAGAAATAGTCTCACTTCGTAGTTTGCTTGAAAACGAGAAATTCATTCAACATACCGGAGAGCTTCCTTTTGCACTCGGGAAAACTATTACCAATGAACCTTACATCGCTGATTTAGCAAAATTACCACACCTTCTAATAGCCGGAGCCACTGGCCAAGGAAAATCTGTTGGCATTAACTCAATCATATGCAGTTTACTTTATAAAAAACATCCAAGTCAACTAAAATTCATTTTTATAGATCCCAAAAAAGTCGAATTAGCACCATACAACAAACTTGAAAATCATTTTTTAGCAAAACTACCTGACGAAACTGAAGCAATTATAACCGATGTGACAAAAGTCGTGAAAACCCTTACTTCTCTTACCAAATTAATGGATTGGCGATACGATCTACTGAAAGAAGCAGGGGTTAAAAACATCGTAGAATACAATCAGAAATATTTGCAAAAACGATTAAATCCACAAAAGGGGCACCATTACATGCCTTACATAGTTGTGGTCATTGATGAATTTGCTGACTTAATCATGACTGCAGGCAAAGAAGTTGAACTTCCTGTTGCTCGTATTGCTCAATTGGCTCGTGCCGTTGGGATTCATCTCATCGTTGCTACTCAACGCCCATCTGTTGATGTTATTACAGGTAAGATTAAAGCAAACTTTCCTGCTCGCATTGCTTTTAGAGTTTCATCTAAAGTTGATAGTCGAACCATATTAGATTACAACGGAGCAGAGCAGCTTGTAGGGATGGGCGATATGCTCTTTTTACATGGGAGTGATTTCCTTCGACTTCAGTGTGCCTATGTTGACACTGAAGAAATTGACCAGATCGTTAATTTCATCGGTGATCAGGTGGGTTATCCTATGCCATTTCCTCTGCCAGAAGTTGAAGATGAAGAGCAGGGTGGAGATATGCGAGACATTTCTAACTTTGACAAACTCTTTGCGGATGCTGCTCGTATCGTCGTCACCACTCAACAGGGTTCAACATCGTTGTTGCAAACAAAATTAAACATTGGCTTTGCTCGGGCTCGTCGTATCATTGAACAACTCGAACAAGCAGGAATAGTGGGTCCCCCACAAGGCAGCAAGCCACGTGATGTTCTCATTAAAGATTTAAATCATTTGGAACAATTTTTGTCAAACCTTAATTAAAATATAAAGACCATGAAAAAATTTTTGCTTTTTTTTGTTGCATTAGTTTTGCTCAATTTAGCTCAAGCACAAGTGGATGATCCCAAAGCTAAAGAAATTTTACATAATCTCTCAGAAAAGTACAAATCTTACAACACGATGAAGTTTGAATTTACTTACACCATTTCCAATCCGAAAAACAAAGTTAACGAGTCAAAAAAAGGAAGTATTTACATTAAGGGCAACAAATATCGCCTTTACATTGATAACCAGATTATCATTTGCGACGGCAAAACTGTTTGGACATACATTAAAGATGAAAACGAAGTCCAGATTAATAATCTCGATACCAACAATTTGAATACACCAACTAAAATTTTAACTGCTTACAAAAAAAACTATCGTGCAAAGTTTATCAAGGAAGTTGCCGAAGCTAATAAAATTATTCAAGTCATAGATTTAGTCCCACTCAAAACCCAATCGTTTTACAAAGTTCGAGTAGAAATTGATAAAACCAATCACATGCTTTATCGCTCTTCTATTTACGACAAAAACGGCTCGATTTATACCTATACGATTGATAACTTTAAAGAAAACCCAAAAGTTTTTGATAGCCGTTTTACTTTCAATGAAAAAGATTACCCGGGAGTTATCATTAATGATATGCGATGAGGTGGAATATTTTTTTCCTAATTGCATTAATATTAAGTAGTTGCGTTTCCTTTTCTCAAAAAAAAGATTTCGCGAAGCCCAGAAAAGCTAATGCATCAATTAAGAAACTCAAACCGATTCAATTGTTTTACACTAACCCATATTGCGGAGGAATAAAACCTTCTGATGAGATGCTTGCATGGTATTCGAAAGAGCATCCGCTTGCTTCAACGCATTTAATACTTACCTACAACGATACGATAAAATTTTTTACACTAACGGATTCTTTAGGATTTGTCTACATTGATACAACTTTTTCCTTTGTTACTATTTCTCTAGATAGTTCGCATCCTTGTGTTTTGTTGCCAGCACCTACTTGCCCAAAATACTATGAGCGTCCACTAACAAGCTTAAAAAAAGAAGATTTCACATTGTCAAAAATAACCATACCTTTTCGTTGCAATCCGTGTGAACCTTTTGGTGGTAAACGCCCCTGACTATGAAAATCATCATGCTGGTTTCCAATGATCTTGTAACTGACCAGCGTGTAAAACGCTCTTGCTTACTTCTGCAAGAAATGGGATATGAAGTTTTTGTTCTAGGTCGTATCTTACCCAATAGCCCAAGCAGTTTACATCTTCCCTATAAACATAAACGATTTCGTTTACTTTTTCATAAAGGACCATTGTTTTACCTACATTTAAATATTGTTTTTTTTATATATTTACTTTTTCAGAAATTTGATGTAGTTTGGGCTAACGATTTAGATACGTTGCTACCTTCAGTTCTGGCAGTTAGCATTAAAAAAAAGAAAATAGTTTACGATAGTCACGAATTTTTTACGGGAGTGCCAGAACTTAACGGCAGGCCACTGGTTAGAAATATTTGGACCTGGATTGAACGTTTTTCGATGCGAAAGTTAACATGGATGATCACTGTAAATGATGCTATAGCACGCTTATATCGGCGACTTTATGGAATAGATGTGCTTGTAATTCGGAATGTGCCCATACGGAAAAAAGAGTTTAAGCCCAAGAGCCGTATAGAGCTCAATTTACCTTTGGATAAATACATTCTCCTCATTCAAGGAAGAGGCATTAACATAGATCGCGGCGTGGAAGAAGCCATCGAAGCTATGCAATGGGTAAACAACGCAATTCTTTATATTATTGGTAACGGCGATGTTTTTGCAAAGTTACCGAGCTTAGTTGAAAAATTTCATCTTCACAAAAAAGTTCGAATAATTCCTACGCTTCCTCCTGATGAATTAATTCATTATACGTTTAATGCTGACGTAGGACTTAGTCTTGATAAGCCAACCAGCATAAATTACAGATGCAGTTTGCCAAACAAATTTTTCGATTATCTGCATGCAGGGTTGGCTGTTCTTGCCTCTGATTTATATGAACTTCAAAAGCTCATCAACACTTATCAAGTTGGGATAACCATCATTTCACATGATCCTCGTCATATAGCCGAAAAGATTAATTTTATGTTATCCGACCACAGTCGACTAGAACGCTGGAAAGAAAATGCACGAAAAGCATCTCTTGAATTGCACTGGGATGTCGAAAAAATCAAATTAAAAGAAAAATTGTATGAATATTTTAAACAATGATCGCTATTTACATGTTGTAGCTTTTGATATACCATGGCCTGCTAATTATGGTGGGGCAATAGATGTTTTTTACAAAATAAAATCTTTGCACCAAGCAGGATGTAAAATTATCTTGCATGCTTTTCAGTACGGGGGTCGAAAACCAACTCCTGAACTTGAAAAATATTGTGACCAAGTTTATTATTATCCAAGAAAAGGTTTTTTAAATCTATTCAGCCCCACGCCTTATATCGTAGCAACGCGAAGAAATGATGAGCTATTTACTCGTCTTTTACAGGACGACTATCCAATTTTATATGAAGGAATTCATACAACCTATTATCTTACGCATTCCGCCCTGAAGGGAAGGCGACAGTTCGTGCGTATGCACAATATCGAACACGAATATTATCAAGCGCTATCAGAAAACGAAAAAAAATTTTTTTATAAATTTTATCTGAAATTCGAAAGCAAAAAGTTAAAATTCTATGAACACATTCTAAAAAAAGCTTCTGGAATCATTGCCATTTCTCCTAAAGATGCTCAATATTATTTGCATTTTAATTCAAATGTTCTTACGGCTACGGCTTTTCATCCTTTCGATGATGTTGAGATCTCGACTCAGACTTCTGAACCTTTTGCTTTATATCATGGAAGTTTAGATGTAAGCGAAAATAGTGCAGCAGCGGCTTTCCTAGTTGAAGAAGTTTTTTCACAACTACCATATCCTTTGATTATTGCTGGAAATAAACCACCCGCCTTTTTAGAAAAATTAGTAAAAAAGCATTCCCATATCTCTCTAATCACAGGTCTTAGACAAGAAGAATTTGAAGACTTGATAGCTCGGGCTCACATTAATATTTTACCAACCTTTCAGTCCACTGGAATTAAATTGAAACTTTTATATGCTTTATATCGCGGAAAACATATTTTGGTAAACAGCCCCATGGTTGAAGGGACAGGATTAGAAGAGTTTTGCTACATAGCTGACAGTCCACAAGTCATGCGAGAAAAAGTGCATATGCTCTTCCAAAAGCCCTTCACCGAAGACGAAATATTATTTAGAAAAGAAAAACTTTTCCAAAAAGGATTTGATAATCAGACAAAAGCTAACAAAATGATAGAATTTCTTTTTTTGTAGTGGGTTGTACTGGACTCGAACCAGTGACCTCATGCCTGTCAAGCATGCGCTCTAAACCACCTGAGCTAACAACCCTTTTCGTTGCAAAATTAGTATTTTTTTGTACATGGAAAAATTCTTAAGGTATTTTTTGTTATGTTTAGTTTAATAGCGTATTATTTCAACTCATTTTTGAGCTTTCGTTAAATTTGCAAAAAAATATGCCATTGAGCGATCAAGAAATATTTAGAAGAGAAGCTTTAAAACAATTAAGAGAACTGGGTATTGATCCTTATCCCGCAGAATTGTATCCTGTCGATTTTACGATTGAAGAAATCAGAAAACAAGGTGAAATATTTGCTGCAGAAAAGAAGGAAGTTTCTATTGCTGGCCGAATCATGACACGCCGGATTATGGGAGCTGCATCTTTTGTAGATCTTCAGGATTCAACGGGACGAATTCAGCTATACATCAAAAGAGATGAAATTTGCCCAGGCGAAGACAAAACATTATACCAAGTTGTTTTCAAAAAATTGCTTGACATTGGAGATATCATTGGTGTCAAAGGATATATTTTTTACACCCATATGGGTGAGTTATCTATTTATGTTCAATCCTTAAAAGTCCTTAGTAAATCTCTCCGACCTCTTCCTATTGTTAAAGAAAAAGATGACAAGGTTTTTGATGCTTTTACTGATCCTGAACAACGATACAGGAACCGAACGGTTGATTTAATCGTAAATCCACATGTAAAAGAGATTTTTATCAAACGTTCGCTCATAATAAAATATATGCGTGAGTTCCTGGACGCAAGGGGATATTTGGAAGTAGAAACTCCCATTTTGCAACCTGTATACGGTGGAGCCACTGCTCGCCCTTTTGTCACTTATCACAATGCTTTGCAAACAAAACTATACTTGCGTATTGCCAATGAACTTTACCTAAAACGTCTTGTTATCGGGGGCTATGATGGAGTATATGAAATAGGTAAAGATTTTCGTAATGAAGGAATGGATCGTTTCCATAACCCTGAATTTACTCAAATGGAGCTTTATGTTGCTTACAAAGATTACCTTTGGATGGCTGAGCTTGTCGAAGAAATGGTTGAATATATTGTGACAAAATTGTATGGCACAACTAAAATCATTTATGATGGGAAAGAAATTGATTTTAAGCGGCCTTGGAAACGACTCACCATGTACGAAGCAATTCAACAGTATGCTGGTGTTGATATAATTCAAGCTGATGAGCAATTGCTGCGTGAAATTGCTCGTAATTTGAACATTGACATAGATCCATCCATGGGAAAAGGAAAGCTCATTGATGAAATCTTTAGTGAAATGGTAGAGCCTAATCTCATTCAACCAACTTTCATCATGGATTATCCTATTGAAATGTCACCTTTAGCAAAAAAACATAGATCAAAACCAGGACTTGTTGAACGTTTTGAAGTCATCGTCAACGGTAAAGAACTATGCAATGCCTATTCGGAGCTCAACGATCCTATCGATCAGCGCGAACGTTTTGAGGAGGAACTTAAATTACGCGAAAAAGGTGACGAAGAAGCCATGATACTCGACGAAGATTTTTTAAAAGCCATGGAATACGGTATGCCACCGATGGCTGGTCTTGGTATTGGAATTGACCGTTTAACCATGATCCTTACCAATAGCCCATCTATTCAGGAAGTTATCTTTTTCCCTCAAATGAAGCCTGAACGTAAAAAACAACTCGATGTAGAAATATTTTCAAAAATTGGCATTGACAAGGAAATCATTGAACTATTCCCTCATATTGGGATACTTGAACCAGAAGATATGCTTAGCATGAAACCCACCAAAATTCTCGCTGAGCTTACGGTGGTAAAAAAGAAACTAAAGCTAGATATAAATCTCCCCACGGAAGAAACCATTTCTTCGTGGATGACAAAACTTCTCGAAAGTAAAGCATAACAGCATATATGCGTTTTTTTGCCTCCCTTCGTTCACTTGATGCTTACAAGAACTTGCTTTCTTTTATAAAAGAAGGGAAAGCGTCATCTGTTAAACTTGTAAATGCAACGGGATCGTCACTGCCTGTGCTTCTTTTTTTACTTTATCAAGATTTTACTGAAAAACATCACCTTGTAGTGGCAGAAAATCAAGATGCTGCGTATGACTTAATGGATGATTTCACCTCACTATCTAAAATGCATTCAAAAAGCAAAGAAGATCATGTGCCCATACTTTTTTTCCCAACGCCTTACAAAAGCAAGTACAACATCACCCATAAGAACAAGCATCATGTGATGTTTAGAAATAAAGCTACATTGCGACTTTATGAAAATAATCCTTCTATTATCATTACCTATCCGCAGGCTTTAGCCCATGCTATTTTGTCTAAAAGTACTGTAGAAAAAGAAAAAACAACGTTAAATCTTCAACAGTCCATTGATCCAATTTTTCTTTCGGAATGGCTTGAACAAACTGGCTTTGTAGAAGTTGACATGGTAAGTTCACCAGGCGAATACAGTCGTCGAGGAAATATTTTGGATATCTTCTCTTATGCAGAAACATATCCTGCTCGAATTATTTTCGACGACGACCGCATTGAAAAGATTAAATTTTTTCATCCCGTTTACCAACTTACGATTCGACAAGTAGATAGTATAACTTTATTTCCAGAAATAAAAAATGATGTAAGTCAAAATTGGACTGATTTTTTTTCTTTGCTTTTGCCAGAAAAAACTATTCTATGGAACTTGTCATCACAATTCAAAGAATTAATTACGAAGGAAATAGAAATCTTTTCATCTTTATCAGCAGAAGAAAAAGGAGAATTTCAACTCATTGACCTGTCTGCACTACTAGAAAAAATAAATTTATATTCCACTGTTTCTTTATTTGGGCATGGTTTACCGGAAATAGATGTAGAAGCTAGACCTCAACCCGCTTTTCATGGAAAGTTTCAATGGCTGGTCAGCGAACTAATAGATCAAGGGAAACAGGGATGGGTTTTTCATATATTTTCATCGGACAAACAGCAGCTGCATCGCTTAGAAAGCATATTTGAGGATGTTGCCGGAGAAGACATTGATATTTTCGAATATGTAAGATTGCATGAAGGGAACTTGAATGAAGGTTTTTCGATACCATCCCTAAAAATTGCCTTTTACACTGAACATCAATTATTTAAAAAGGTTAAACAAAACACTTTTTCAAATTCATTTGATCAACCTGATCGTCTGTCGTTAGAAGAGATTGTTAATTTACAACCAGGAGACTATGTTGTACACATCAATCATGGAATTGGTCGCTTTGCAGGACTTGATAAGATTGTCATTAATGGTCAAGAACAGGAAGTAATACGCCTCATTTATAAGGATAACGACGAAGTATATGTTGGTATTCATTCATTGCATAAAATTTCAAAATATGTAAGCAAGGATGGTCATGTTCCTCAGCTAGATAAATTAGGATCACCATCGTGGGAAAAGAGAAAAAAGAAAATCAAGAGCAGAGTTAAGGACATCGCACGTGAACTTATCCAACTGTATGCGAAACGAAAAGCTTCTCCGGGAATTGCTTTTTCGCCTGATAACTATTTGCAATATGAGCTAGAGGCATCTTTTATCTATGAAGATACGCCCGATCAGGTTCGTGCAATGAACGAAATTAAGGAAGACATGCAAAAGCCTGTCCCAATGGATAGGCTCATTTGCGGAGATGTGGGATTTGGGAAAACTGAACTTGCTGTACGTGCTGCATTTAAAGCTGTTCTTGACGGATATCAAGTTGCTATGCTCGTTCCTACAACTATTTTGGCCTTTCAACACTACCAAACTTTTAAGCAACGATTGGAGCCCTTCGATGTGGTGGTTGATTTTTTAAGTAGGTTCAAAACAGCAGCAGAACAAAAGCTAACTTTGCAAAAGCTTGCTCGAGGTGAAATACATGTAATTATTGGAACTCACCGTTTGATTAGCAAGGATGTTACATTTCATAATTTAGGTTTACTCATCATCGATGAGGAGCAAAAGTTTGGTGTAGCCGCAAAAGAAAAGCTTAGGATGCTCAAAGAAAATGTTGATACTCTCACTTTGTCTGCTACGCCCATACCACGAACACTTCAATTTTCTCTCATGGGAGCTCGAGATATGAGCATACTCAGGACACCACCACCTAACCGCTATCCTGTGCATACAGAAGTGCTATCCTTCTCGCCCGAGATTATTCAAGATGCTATTCGCTTTGAACTCAACCGAGGAGGGCAAGTCTTTTTTATTCATAATCGTGTACAGAACATAGAAGAAATTGCTCATCTCATAAAACAATTAGTACCAGAGGCTCGTGTGGGCATTGCTCATGGCCAATTAAACTCACAGCGGTTAGAGGAAATTATGCTTGATTTTCTTGAACAAAAAATTGATGTACTAGTTTCCACGGCTATCATAGAATCAGGCTTAGATATTACCAATGCTAATACCATGATCATCAATGATGCACACATGTTTGGCCTGAGCGACTTACATCAATTAAGGGGCAGGGTAGGACGTTCCAACCGCAAAGCTTTTTGCTACCTTTTTACCCCACCAGATTTTCTGCTAAATGAAACGCAAAGGAAGCGATTACATACCATTTTAGAATTTTCAGACTTAGGAAGTGGTTTTCAAATTGCTTTGCGAGATCTTGATATTCGAGGTGCAGGCGATTTACTTGGTGCCGAACAAAGTGGTTTTATCAACGAAATTGGTTTCGAAATGTACCAAAAAATCCTTGATGAAGCTATCATGGAACTTAAGAGAGAAGAATTCAAAGAACTCTACAAAATGGATGAACAAATGGATTATGTGAGTGATGTTTCTATTGAAACCGATCAAACCATCCTAATCCCTGAAACCTATGTTCCTTCTTCTACCGAGCGCTATTTGATGTACAAAAAAATGAATGATCTCATTAACGAAGACGAGTTAAAAGAATTTTCAACCTATTTGGAAGATAGATTTGGTGAAATTCCTCAAGAAACCCTTGCTCTTTTTGATGTAATTCGATGCAAATGGAAAGCAAAGAAATTGGGCATCGAAAAAATTATTCTAAAAAAGAATCTTTTGACTTTGCATTTTGTAAATAATAAGGAAAATCCTTTTTACGAATCAGCATATTTTCAAAAAGTTATACAATATGTACTCGAACACCCTAGGAATTCAATCATACAGGAAGCTAATACAAAATTAATATTGAAAATTCACCCAGTTTACACATTTCAACAAGTTTTCAGTATCTTTGATAAAATACTTTCTACAGAGGTAACCATGGTATCGTAAAAAATTCTTTATTTTTGTAAATGTTTATTCCCTACCTGTATGGTTGAAAAAATTAAAGCCATTATAAGTTGGTCAGGCTTGACAGCTGGTGATTTTTGTAAAAAACTTCAAATTCAACGCTCTGCTCTAACCCATATTTTATCGGGACGAAATAATCCCAGTTTATCGCTCGTACAAAAAATTTTACAGGTTTTTCCTGAAATAAACCCAGATTGGTTACTTTTAGATCAAGGAGAAATGTTAAGAAATAATGAACCTAAGCAACCCACGTTATTTAAAGTAGCTGACGATCATAAAAACAATCCCTCATCTTATGAAGCAGACAAATTTCAAGAAGAAGAAAAACTGAAAAGTTCTTCCCCTTCAGAGCCTCCAAAAACAATTAAACTAATTCTGATTTATGAAGATGATTCGTACGATGAACTCATTCCTAAGAGGAAACATAAATAAAAAAAGCCCTTCTGGGCTCTTGAGATAAAGAAAAAATTTTGAAAAAATAAGTTAAAAGATTTCGTTTTTATCAAAAACAATTTCTATCTCACGTAGGGCTGCTTCGTCACTGTCAGAACCATGAATAGCATTAGCAAGAACAGAAGTCCCAAACTTGCCACGAATGGTTTCAGGAGCTGCCAGTTTTGGATCGGTTGCACCCATAAGTTCTCTAAATGTGTTAACAGCATTAGGAGCTTCGAGGCATGCAACTACCACGGGGCCAGATGTGATGAATTCAATTAACGGTTTATAAAAATCTTTTCCCTTGTGTGCTTCATAAAATTTTTCAGCTTGTTCTTTTGTAAATTTCATCATTTTTAGTCCTCGAATTTTGAAACCGGAGACACAAATAGTATGTAAAATAGCTCCTGTGTGACCTGATTCAACTGCCTTGGGTTTAATCATTGCAAGGGTAATGTTTCCTGCCATAAAACTTTTTTATATTTGCACTTCAAAATTACAACATTTTGAAAAAAGAAAATTTTCAGTCCCTAGCCGATTTCTTAAAACAAGAAAAAAGAAGGGTTGTCGTTCTAAGTCACACACATCCGGACGGTGATTCCATAGGTTCCTCGCTTGCTCTCAGAACTTTTCTCGAAAAGCTTGGACATGAGGTCTCTGTCATCTTTCCAGATGATATTCCAGCTTTTTATTTATGGATGCCTCGAATACAAGAATCAATCATTGCTAAACGAAATTTTCAGGAAGCCATTTCAAAGATAGATGAAAGTCAGGTTGTTTTTTTCATGGACATGAATGCTGTGGATAGAACTGATGTTCTCTCAGATTATTTAAAATCCATTGAAGGAAAGAACTTTGTTTTGATAGATCATCACATTGATCCTGAACCAATTTTTAACATAAGTTTATCGACTATCTATATTTCCTCCACTTCTGAACTTTTGCTGGAGTTCATTCTTTATTATGATGAAACTTTGTTGGATTATGATATGGCTGTATCTTTATATACAGGAATTATTACAGACACAGGTCGCTTTGCTTATGGCAATTTTACGGATCTGACTTTGGAACGTGTTGCTCGCTTACTACGTTTTGGCATAAAACCCATGGAAATAAATGAGCTTATTTACAATACCTATAGTCGAGATCGCTTGAAATTATTTGGGTATGCACTACATCAAAAGCTCCAAATCCTTCCTGAATATAAAGCTTCTTATATCGCTCTTTCTCGCGATGAACTAAAGCAGTATAATTATCAAAAAGGAGATACAGAAGGTTTGGTAAATTATGGTTTAAAATTAAATGATATAGGAATCACGGCTCTATTTGTTGAATTTGAAAAATTTATCAAAATTAGTTTCCGTTCAAAGGAGAAATACGATGTAAATTACCTCGCTAGAACTTACTTTCATGGTGGGGGGCATCGTAACGCTTCTGGGAGTAATTTTTATGGTACCTTGGAAGAAGGAGTAGAATTGTATAAAAAAGCATTAAAAGAAATATGGGAAAATGGACATGTTTTTTGATACTCATCTTTTTTCTTGCCTGTAGTAAAAAAGATAAAACAGATTCTCCTCATGTAGATCCTCGTTTATATAACAAAAATTTAGAAAAAGCTAATAAGTATTTTTCTCGTTCCGATGCCATGAAAATCGAAGACTATTGTCGGCGTCATAATCTTGAAACTAAAGAGACAGGCACAGGTCTTCGTTATGTAATATTGCAGCATGGCAATGGTGAATTTATTGCAGAAAAAGATGAAGTTACTTTTCATTACACCATACGCTTGATTAACGATGCCGTCGTCGAATCTTCCGAGCAAAAAGGTCCTAAAAAAATTATTGTGGGTTATTCGTCTGAAATCAGTGGCCTTACGGAAGGGCTTCTATTGCTCAGGAAAGGAGATCGAGCACTTTTTATTATTCCATCTCACCTTGCATATGGCTGGGTAACAGGCTCTAGTAATATTCCACCAAAATCTATTTTAATTTATGAAATCAAAGTTCTCGAAGTCAAAAAAACCGATAAGATTTAAGAGAGTTCTAGTATTTATTTTAGCCATCATGGCAATAACATCCTGTGGAAATCACAACGGATTTAAATATATTGATAAAAATTTATATGTGAAATGTATAACTACGAATAAACAAAATTCCCTGATTAAAATAGGGGATTACATTCGTCTTTCCATGCAATACGCAACATTAAACGATAGCGTATTTTTTGATACAAAGAAAGAACTAACCCCCATCTGGATACCTGTGATTGAGCCATCGTACGAAGGAGATATCATGAAAGGTTTAGTTAAGATGCATCTTGGAGATAGTTGCATATTTAAGGTTAGGACAGATAGTTTTTACCTGAAAACGATGGGTTATCGGAAAATGCCACCCAATGCTCCACGGGATAGTTTCATCTTTGTACGTATAAAAGTTGAGGAAATCAAAAACAAGGAAGCTTTTGAAGCAGAAAGAAAAATCATCGAAGAACAATTACAAAAACAGTACGAAGCATTGGCGCAAAAAGAAGTAGAAGATTTAAAAGCCTTTTTAAAAGCCAACCACATCGAGGATAAACCATTGGCCTCTGGTTTATATTACATACCTAGAAAACCCGGGAAAGGCCCAAAGCCCGTTCCTGGTCAAAAAGTTTTAGTAAGCTATAAAGCAACCTTTATCGATGGACAACTTTTTGATCAAATTGACCCATACTATCCCTTACAAATAACAGTTGGATCATCAGATGTGATAGAAGGTTTTAATATTGCTTTGCTCTCTATGAGGGAAGGAGAAACTGCTACTTGGATTATTCCCAGTTCTAAAGCCTATGGAAAAAGTTCCATGGATAGTCCCGTACCACCTTATGCCACACTAGTTTTTACAATCACACTTCACAAAATACTTCCTTAATCCTCTTTATCTAAAAAGATTGAATTGGCATATCCCTTGATTTGCAAGTAAAAAGGTCTTGAAGATTTTAAATTTTCGAGACGAAAAATACACGTTTGTTTAAATTCTTTTTTCCCTTCCGCAAAATTAGTAGGGACAAGAACCATAGATGTTTTGGGCGGAAAAGATTTTAACCAGAGTCCATTCCATTTTAAATCAAAATCAACAGCTTTTTGAGCTTTGTAGGAGACGATGATATGCAGTAAGTCTCCCTTTACAAAAACTGAGTCAATGGTGTAGGGAAGAGCATTGGGAACATCGATGTTATCTACTTTACTGATTTCTTTTACGGGTTGCTCTATAATGCGATGCTGCATTTTACAGGTAAAAAACAAAAAAGGAAATACAAACACAATGAAAACGTACTTTTTCATACCATGACTTTATACAAAAATACGATTTTTTTTAAAACGCAATAAAATAAATTCTCTAATTTTACAGCAACATGAAGAAAAACCAAAAGCATATAGTTTTTTTATCGGCCTGGTATCCCTCTTCATGTGATAACATGCTTGGTTTGTTTATCGAACGTCATGCTGAGCTATTGTCGTCTTTTTTTCAAGTGACTGTTATTTATCCCAGTTATTGTCCCAAGATAAAAACAGGTATTTTTACAAAAGTAAAAAATAATGTTACAAATGTAAACATTAACATTTCTTATCAGAATAAGATAATCAAATGGTTTTTGTTTTTCATATTTCATTTAAAAGCATATAAATATGTAATGGGTAAATACGGTAAACCCTCATTAACACATGTCTATATTCTTACCCGAGAAGGAGTAATCGCTTTGTATTATAAATGGTTTTATGGTATTCCTTATGTAATTACTGAACACTGGTCTCGCTATTTATTTGATAAACCTTTTAAAAACTTTATTCACCGATTGATTACTCATTTTATTGTAAAACAAGCTAATGCTATATCCACACCTAGCGAAACTTTGAAAAGAGCCATGCAGTCCAAAGATCTTGGTAAAAAAATACCTTTTGTGATAACTCATAATGTAGTCCATGATAATATGTTTACAATTGTAACGGAGAAGCAAAAATTACATTTTCGTAAACTTTTATTACAAAAATTTGCTTTAGACACTTCGCTACCCATGTTTCTTAACATATCTGTCTTTGAAGATAAAAGTAAGAACCTTTCAGGTTTACTAAAAGCTCTGTATAAAATAAAAAAGAAGGGAAAAGCATTTATACTGGTACTGGTTGGTTATGGACAAGATTTTGACAAAATTAAAACACTAGCTTATGATTTAGGTTTGGTATCTCACATCTTTTTTGCAGGTGAGGTTAAACCCGATGAGGTTACATACTATTTACAAGCCTCAGATTTTTACGTACATCCAAGCAATTACGAAACAGGAGGAATTCCCGTAGCAGAAGCTATGATGTGTGGATTACCTGTTGTTGTCACTGATTTACCAGTTTTCAAGGAGTTTATGGATCCGAACTGTGGCTACATGGTAAAGGTGGGTAATATCGACGAACTGTCAGCTGCCATTGAATTAATGCTCGAAGATTATAAACAATTTAATAAAAACTACATCAGAAAAAAAGCTAAACAATTTTTTTCGCCTAATGCTGTTACTCAAGAATTTCTAAAGCTTTATTCCTATGCTTTTAAAACATATAATAATGAAAGTCAATAATATAAAAATCTTTATGCATCTAGTTTTTCACAAAATTTTACACATGTTACATTTTTTAAGTATGACAATCTGCATTGTTTTAATTTTTTCTAGTATATTGATAATTAATACTTTATTTTTTTTACTTAAAGTAAAACTTGAAGTTAGACAATTGCTTGAAGTTTTTCAAAATTTTACATTTATAAACAAATTACAATTGTAAAATATATATGAAAAAAGACATGTTGCGAACAACAATAGCAAGAACTTCGATGGGGCTTTTAAACCTCGTGTTCTATGTTTACATTGCTCGAACTATTGGAGCTGCTTTTGTTGGAAAGGTAAGCTTAACTATTTTACATGTGTCAATTTCAGCATTAGTAAATGGTTTATTTGGTGGGAGTTCGTTAGTTTATTTAGTACCAAAAACAAAAAGAGCATCAGAACTTATTAGTTTATCATGGGTGGGGACACTTCTCATGCCACTTATAACACTGCTGATTTTGCTTTTGATTCAAGTTGTACCAGAAGATATGGTATGGATTGTTTTTTGTCTATCTGTATTAAATATTGCATTTCAGAATTACATGAACATTTTACTTGCATTTGAAAAAATATGGTTGCAAAACATGCTTTCTGTTTTGCAGCTTTTTCTTTTTGTTTCAATGTTTTTGGTCTATTATGCTTTCATTGATAAATTTCTTTTTTTCATTGATCCTTATATAGCTTTTGCCATTTCACTTGGAATAAGTTATTTTGTGACAACTTTTATAGCTTTTGTTTACATACATCGAGAAATACCTTTAGGAAAGTTTACTTGGGAAGATGTCAGAAATTTATTCCTGTATGCTTTTAAAACGCAGTTGGCTTCTCTTTTTAGTTTGTTAACATATCGAACAGTGTATTTTTTTACAGAAAAATTTGTAGGATTGGCTGCTGTAGGTTTTTTGAGTATTGGGTTTCAGCTTGGAGAAGCTCTTTGGATCCTTGCTCGTAGTATCGCCCTTGTGCAATACAGCAAAATTGCCAATATGACTTCCGTTCGTCAAGCGCTTTCAGTTACTTTTGTGCTTGCTGTTGTTACAACCTTCTTTACTTTGGTTGGTGGTACTGTTTTATATTTAATACCAGATAGTTTCTATACTTTCATGCTTGGAAAAGATTTTTCTGGGATTAAAAATGTTTTTGGAATTATGTTGCCAGGATTTACTTTTATGGCGTGTTCGATGATTTTTGTTCATTATCACAGCGGTCGGGGCAAAATAGAAAGGAATCTTTTAACATCTTTTTCAAGTTTTATCACCATTTTATTTCTTGGGAAATATTTTATGCTTTTTTTTCCATCCTGGGTGACTGCTGCAACTATAAATACCATTGCATATGCCATGCACTGGTTGGTAAGTTTTATTTTCTATTGGAAAGATGTTCGAAAAAATCATTTTTCGTGGAAAGAGGGAATGCAAGTTGTTTTTTCAAAAAAATTGTAATTTTGCAAAGGAACAGGCGGTAGTAGCTCAGTTGGTAGAGCGTCAGCTTCCCAAGCTGAAAGTCGCGGGTTCGAGTCCCGTCTGCCGCTCTTTGATTCATTTAATAAAAATTTCTTTAAATATACATTTTTTAATTTTTCTTGAAGCTTACGTGTAAGTTTCTTTTCGCAAGGGTCGTTCTGGCAAGTAAGTTTGACTGAAACTTCTGAAGAAATTATGAAATTTGCAGTATTGAGTAATATTATAATTTTGTGAAAAAATGGATTTTGCAAGTATCAGAGCTAACATCATTGGAATCGATCATGAGATAAATACCCCGTACGGTACAAAAAAGTTACTCTATGCCGACTGGATTGCGTCGGGTAGGTTATATCGTCCGATAGAAGAAATTATCTCAAATAGCATCGGTCCATGGGTTGCCAATACGCACACGGAGACCAGTGATACGGGGAAGGTGATTACTCAAACTTATCATCTTGCGAAGGAAATTATAAAAAAACATGTCAATGCTAACGAGAACGACGTGTTGTTAACTACAGGTTTCGGTATGACCTCTGCTGTCAACAAGCTACAACGAATTTTGGGACTTAGATATTGTGGTAAACTTTACGAAAGTGGATGCTTACAAGAGAAAGAGAGACCAGTGGTTGTTCTAAGCCACATGGAGCATCATTCCAATCACACCAGTTGGTATGAAACCATTGCTGAGGTTGTTATAGTACCACCTGACGAAAATTTACATTTTGATTTGAATAGACTTGAAGATGTTCTTAAACAATACAAGGGAAGAAAAATTTTGGGCTCTTTTACAGCAGCATCGAATGTTACAGGTATAGAATTACCTGTGCACGATATTGCAGAATTAATTCATGCTTATGGTGGCATTATGCTAGTTGACTATGCAGCAGCAGCTCCTTATGTTGAAATTAACATGCATCCAGAAAGAGAAGAAAGACGTTTAGATGGCATATTCTTTAGTCCTCATAAATTCCTAGGAGGGCCTGGTTCTTCAGGTATACTTATATTTAATAAGGAATTATATCACAATCCTGTACCAGATCAGCCGGGTGGGGGAACGGTAAAATGGACCAATCCGTGGGGAGAATACCAATATATTGATGACATTGAGGAAAGAGAAGATGGAGGAACTCCGGGTTTTCTGCAAACCATAAAAGCCGCATTGGCCATTAAGCTTAAAGAAACTATGGGAGTTAAAAATATTCGCAACATGGAGAGAAAGTATGTTCATAAAGTCATGGATGCTTTAAACGATATTATGAACATTGAAGTTTTAGCTGCTGAAGACAAAGAACGACTAGGAGCCATTTCTTTTTATCACCACGATGTTCACTACAATTTATTTGTACGTTTATTGAATGATTTGTTTGGAATTCAAGTTAGAGGAGGTTGTGCATGTGCTGGTACGTATGGACATTACTTATTGGATGTAAGCTATGAAAAATCGAAAGAAATCACACGAAGAATCAGCCAAGGAGATTTGTCTTTAAAACCTGGGTGGGTAAGACTCTCATTACATCCTACCATGACAGAAGATGAAATTGACTACATTATTGAGGCTATTCGTCATATTGCAAAAAATTTTAAAAGTTACACATTAGATTATGCCTACAATTCAAAGACAAATGAATTTACTCATCAGAAATCGCAGCCTCATGTAGAGTTAATAAACTCATGGTTTAATTTGGATAATTAAAAAAATATATAATTTTGCAGAGCTTTTGTGGCGGGGTAGCTCAGGTGGTTAGAGCGGCGGATTCATAACCCGCAGGTCACGAGTTCGATTCTCGTCCCCGCTACATTTTTTTGTTTTTGTGTTTTGTGAAATAGTAAAACTCATAAAATTTAAGGCTTCGAACTAAAAATTATCTGACATAATTATCATACCATAAAAATGGTTTATTAAACCTCTGTAGAGGTAAGTTCCTACCACTTTGGAAAAAGGCAGCTCCTCCGTGAGTTCCCACGTTTGAAATTCAGGCTGCATCCTTCTCAGCAAGTACTCCAAATTCATGAGTTTTTTTACGGGATTTCCTCTAAGTCCCTTTTTAGTTTAGAAGGAGAGGATGAAAGTGGGAGGAAGAACAATGTCAAACTTGATAACAAAACTGATATTTTCAAGCTTTACTTTTACTTAACATAATATAAATTATCAGACAAAAAATAGTTATTTAATTCGAATTTCTTTTACGACTTCATCGCCAAAGTAAGCATTGATCCGTTGGATAACAAGACTTATGTGATATAAAAATTCATTTTTAATGGCGGCGTTGTCAAAATAAACTGTAAGTTTATAATCATCGTAATCGAAATCGTTAATGAATTCGCAGAAATTTTCCCCAACAAATTCTTTCCAATGTTGGGCTAACTCAAATTTAATGTATTTCTTTTCCCATTTATGGGATGTTTTTAGTTCATCCAATATGTTTTTTATATGCAAAAATGTTTGAAATCGTCTCGATAAGGACATGGGATTTATATCTTTTTTTCATCCATGGCAAGAGCCACTGCATCTGCTAAACCAACTTTAGGGACGTAAATATAAGGTATATTAAACTTTTGCAAAATAGTCATAAATAAATGTGCAGCAGGTACAATAACATCGGCTCGATCAGGAGGCAAGAAAAACTGTTCAATTCTTTCTTCTTTGGACAACGGTGCTAATTTTTTAAAAGCATCGGATATTTCTTCCAAATACAATCGATCATCCCCTTTTTTCCCGAAGAAACTCTTCAAAGCATCCACATTTCCACCGGTTGCCATAGCTATGAAGTTATCAAGATGAAGATGCTTTTCAATAAAATGATACATGTTTTTAATTTCACTTGGATGAGCGGTGTTTTTTAAAAGACGAACGGCTCCCACTTTAAAACTATCTGATTCTATTTTTCCGTCAGCATTAATGAAATTAATTTCCAAGCTTCCACCGCCGAGATCAAAAATAATTTTTTGTGCTTTCCTATCATAAAACCATTGTAACAAATTCAGAACAAATTCTGCTTCCTCTTTGCCAGAAATGATTTTTCCTTCGATACCCGTTTTATCGATTAGCGAGTTTAAGAGTTCTTTTCCGTTTTTTGCATCCCGCATGGCTGAGGTAGCTACTATGAGTGAGCGTTTAGGTTCCCAGATAGATATCAATTGCGAAAAAGCTACTATACCTTTTGTCATTTTTTTTTCGGTTAGAGGTAAAATTTCTCCCCAACTAAAGACATCCTCTCCCAAACGGACAGGAATGCGTGCATACATTTCTCGAATGACTCGCGGTTGATTGTTTTGATAAACAATAGTTCCCACAAAACATTTAATAGCGTTACTTCCAATGTCTATTACCCCGTATCTGTTGTTCATTATACGTAATGATTTTGTAAATAATAATACCACTCAATCTGAGAATCTAGGGTACGATCGCCCTGAACAAATTGATTGTGTTTGGGTCCATTCACATATCTTGCCTTGCTCGTGTCGTTTTTTTGCATCATTAAAAAATCTTTTAAAATTTTTTGAACGTCTTTATCGAGCACAGGAACAGCAATTTCTATTCGATGATCCAAGTTTCTAATCATCCAATCTGCAGAAGTTATGTAAAAATATTCCTTATTATCAATCCGATAATATAGAATTCTACTATGTTCAAGAAATCTACCCACAATGCTTGTAATTTGTAAATGCTCCGAGATAGGGTAAAGAACACACATGCTGCGCACGATAAAATGCATGGGGATGTTGTAACGGGCAGCTTCATAGATCTTATTGGCCACTTGTTCATCCACAATATTATTGAGTTTAACTATTAGTTCGACGTCGCTACCCTTTAACTTTGCTTCGATGAGTTTATCAAAAATTTGATAAATAAATTTTCGCATGTTGAGTGGTGAGACGATTATTTTTTGAAAATTAAACGCACGATAACTTGCTTCAAACATTTCAAAAACATTTTCTACATCTTTGCCAATGCTTTGATTTTTCGTAAATATAAAAATATCTGAATAGGTTTTAGCCGTGATTTCGTTAAAATTTCCTGTACCAATGGAAGTATAAATAACTATTTTTTTATTTTCCCAACGCTTTACTAAAATAAGTTTTGAATGTACTTTTAAGCCTGGAATACTTTGGATGACTCTCACGCCTTCTTCTTGAAGACGTTTGCTCCAGTAGATGTTGTTTTCTTCATCGAAACGAGCTTGAAGTTCCATAAAAACAGTAACTTTTTTCCCATTTCGAGCAGCATTTATGAGAGCATTCACTACGTTTGAAACTTTCCCCGTACGATAAATGGTCATTTTAATGCTTTTCACCTGTGGATCGATTGAAGCTTCGCGAAGAAAATCAAGGACATATTGAAAACTATGGTATGGGAAATGTAACAGAATATCCTTTTTTGAAATTTCATTTAAAAAACTTTTGCATTTTTCAAGCCTTGGATGAAGCAAAGGTTCTAAAGGTTTGTATTGAAGCTCCTTCAAACCTAGATCTGGAAAATTCATCAAATCTTTAAGATTGTGGTACCTGTCACCATAAACAACGGTATCATCTTTTTCGATGCCTAGTCTTTCCATAAAGAAAGAAAGCATGTTGGAAGGTATTTTTTTATCGACTACGAATCGTACTGTTTTTCCAGTTTTTCGCTTTTTTAAGCTTTCAGAAATAAGCTCCATGAAACTTTTAGAAATATCATTATCGATTTCAAGCTCTGCATCACGAGTAAACTTTAAGGTATATGCATTGAACGAATGATAATCAAACATTTTGAAGATGTGTTTCAAACCATAGCGTATAACATCATCTAGAAACATCACATAGTGTTTGTCGTCGACCTGAGGCAGCACAACAAATCTTCCGATCACATCACTTGGAATTTCTATCAGTGCATAGTCCTTATTCTTCTCACCTATGAGTTCAATCGCTAAATAAATTGAATTATCGCGAAGAGTTTTTACCTGAGTATGTTCCGTCATTATGATTGGGAAAATATAAGTTCGCAAAGTGTTTTTCATGAAATTTTTTAAGAACTCGTGATGTTCCTTAATTTCAATTTGTTGTTCATTTAACAGGTATACCTTGTATTTTTCAAGTTCTTCAAGTAATTGATATAGTAAGCCCGTTAATCTTTCTTGTTGCTCTTGGATGCGATGATTAATTTCTTTTAGAACTTGCTTGGGGTTATAGTATTTGTGATATTCGTATTCTGTCTTTTTATGAAACTCAATGATTCGTTTAAGCGTCGCAACTCGCACCCGAAAAAATTCGTCCTGATTATTAGAAAAAATTCCAATGAATTTAATTCGTTCAAGAAGTGGATTATTTTGATTTTCAGCTTCCTGAAGGACACGTTCATTAAAATCGAGCCAACTTAGTTCTCGATTAATGTACAAAATGGGAGAGTTCATGCGTTAGAGTTTTTTAGGTATAAAAATTTCTCTGACTTTTATGTATTTTAACACAAATTCGTTCCATGTTGAAGTTTGAGATTCCAAAATAACCACAGTGCTTGTTGCAAGCGGCTCAATATTTTTATTAAAAAAATTTACAAGTTCAGAAACATACGGATTATGCCCTACCATCATAACAGATTGGAATTCATTAGGCAGGCTGTAAATCGCATCAAAGTAATCATTGGTTGAACCGCGATAGAGATTATCTATGGCAACTATTTTTTCTTGAGGAACTCGAAAAAAAGATGCAAAAATTTTGGCTGTTTCTAACGTTCGAACGGCAGGACTACACACGATATATTCTGGGACAAGCTTATGGGTAAGAAGAACTTTAGCAACCTTCTCCGTGCGTTGAATTCCTTCGGGCAACAACTTTCGGTGAAAATCATCTACGCTTTCCCTTCCCTGCTCTGCTTTTGCATGACGAGCAACAAATAACCATTTTTTATTAATCATAGGTTACCATGCAAATAATGGGAATTTGGACATCATTTCATTAACTTGTTTTTTCACTTGGGCAATAACATCAACATTATCTATGTTGTTTAATACTTTATCTATTAAGTCAACAATAATAGGCATATGTTCTTCTTTAAGGCCACGAGTAGTTATAGCAGGAGTTCCAACACGGATACCGGAAGCAAGGAATGGACTTCGTGTATCAAAAGGTACCATATTTTTATTGACGGTGATATCAGCCTGAACCAAAGTGTTTTCAGCTTTTTTTCCTGAGATATCTGGGAACTTAGGTCTTAAATCAATTAGCATCAGGTGATTATCTGTGCCTCCACTCACGACATGATAACCTTTAGCTATAAAAGCTTCACACATTGCTTTGGCATTTTTCTTTACTTGCTCTGCATACTGTTTGAATTCAGGCTGGAGAGCTTCGTAGAAAGCAACAGCTTTAGCTGCAATAACATGTTCCAGCGGCCCTCCTTGCTGGCCAGGGAAGACAGCAGAATTAAGAATCTCAGACATCATCTTGACTTCACCCTTGTTATTCGTTAGTCCCCAAGGATTGGGAAAGTCCTTACCCATCATAATGATACCTCCACGAGGTCCACGCAGAGTCTTATGAGTTGTTGAAGTAACTATATGGCAATATTTTAATGGGTCGTTCAGTAATTTAGCAGCAATAAGTCCAGCAGGATGAGCAATGTCAGCCATGAGGAGTGCTCCTACTTCGTCGGCAATTTTTCTAGCTCTTTCGTAGTCCCAATCACGGCTATATGACGAAGCCCCTACGACTATTAATTTAGGCTTGTGCTCACGTGCCAACTTTTCCATTTCATCATAGTCTACATAACCTGTTTCTGGGTTAACATGATAATGAACGGGACGATACAAATTACCAGACAAGTTAACAGGTGAGCCATGGGAGAGGTGACCTCCGTGGGCTAAATCAAGGCCTAAAAAAGTATCACCAGGTTTAAGGCAAGCAAAGAACACTGCCGCATTAGCTTGGGCTCCACTATGGGGTTGAACATTAGCGTATTCAGCTCCAAAAAGCTCTTTCAGCCTATCTATAGCCAATTGTTCTGTTTGGTCTACAATCTGGCAACCGCCATAATATCTTTTTCCAGGATAGCCTTCAGCATATTTATTGGTAAGAACAGATCCCATCGCCTGAAGAACCTGTTCACTTACAAAATTTTCTGAAGCAATTAACTCAATACCATGAAGCTGCCTGTTCCTTTCCTGCTCTATTAAATGAAATATTTGCTCGTCTCTTTTCATACCGAATTTTTTTCAAACTTAAAGTAAATTTTTGAATTAGGTAGAAAAATGACCTACATCATCTTCCAGATGATTTCCACAATTAAAATAGATCATGGATGTGTTATTCAAACAAAGAAAGTTGCCGAGGATGCGTGGGAACCTCTACAGATTTAGGCCGCTCGGGAACGGATAAATTGACCTGAATTACTTTTTTAATAAACTTTTTTGGGGTAAGATTTTTTGTTTTACAAAACCGAACGAATTCTTCATACTGTCTTCGTGTCAGACTAAATTGTATTCTTTTGTACCTTTTTCTTTTCGGAGCCAAGGTTATGAATTTTGGCAAAATTATAAAATTTTTATCCACCACTAATCAAATGCAAAACCATCACTTTATCGCCATCATGAATGTATGTTTCTTCATATTTGTCCTTTGGCACAAGCTTTCCGTTGATTTTCACAACAAGGAGTTTAAAGCTAAATTTTTTTTCATCAAGTAACTGTTTCACTGTCATTTTATCAAAAGTGGGAAATTCTTCTCTTGCATTGTTTAACTCAATAACCATAGGTGTTTTTATTTTCGGTCAAAATAAATATTTTTTTCTGATACGCTTAAAGGTATAGCGTAAGCATTGGTCACATCTCCAAGCCAACCAAGTTCTAATGCTGCTTTTGCTGCAGAATACATAACCCGATTGTCTAGATGAAAAGTAGCAGCAAGAGCTGTAAGAGAACCGATAGCAATACCCAAATCGACAATATTTTTCGAACAAGGTACGAGTTTCGGTTTTGTCGAGCACATAAATCCACAAAAGCCACAATTTAAGTTTTTAGGAGTATTTTTTGCACCTAATAAAATTACCCCCAGAGACTTACGGATGTTTTGAGCATCTCTTGCGAAAAATGCTTTGTTGTCGCGTTGGGCAATGTCTTCCATTTTTTTTGCGAGCACTTCAAGATCTGACTCTGTCACAAGCGTGTATACAAGATTGTCAACTCCTCGGGCTTTAGGAGCAGTTTTCGCTGTTTGTAAAAGTAATTCCAACTGCAACAAGATAGCTTCTAAATTAGTATTCTTCCAATGTTTAATCATAGCTTTCACTTTTTACTATCTTCCCCTGATTATATGTAATTTTCTTAATCAATTTCCCCTTCAAATCATAATGCAATTCTTCGCCATGGCGAAGATTGTTTTGGTAGCTAATTTCAAGACGTTTTGTTGTTGTCCCTACATAATAGCTTATCATTTTTCCATTGCCTTTGCTAAAATAAGCTTTACCTGTTAAGTTTCCATAATTATCATAAAAATTCCATTCGCCATCGTATTTCCCATGATTGTAAAAAGCTTCCAATTTAGGCTTCCCATTGGCATAGTATTCTACATATTTGCCATGAAGCGTATCGTTTTGAAATTCAGCATAAATTTGGGCAGAACCATTTTCATAAAAAGTTTCACTTACACCATGTTTTTTCCCGTTTTTATAGTTAGTTTTTTCCTGAATTCTTCCATCTGGGTAAAATTTTTCGAATACTCCGTCTAACTTATCATTTTTGTAAGTACATGTAATTTCAACGTTTCCGTTATGATAATAATACTTAGCCGGACCTTCTTTTTTGTTACCGCGATAAGTAATTTCAGAAAGCACTTTTCCATCTGGGTAAAATTGCTTTTTTACCTTCGAGCAAGCCGAAACTAAAAGCAAAAAAATCAATAAATAAATTTTTTTTTTCATATATTTATAAAGTTAAATCCAAAATCATCATGAGAATAAAACCAATGAAAAAAATTAAGGTAACACGGTCGTCGTGCTTACCTTGCTGGGCTTCAGGGATTACTTCTTCAACTATGACATAAATCATGGCTCCAGCTGCAAAAGAGAGAGCAAAAGGAAGTAAAAAAGCAAGTTCCCGAACTAGTAAAAAACCTAAAAAACTAGCCAAAAATTCGATTAATCCGCTCAATTGACCAATGAAAAAAGCTCGTTGCCTTGAATAATTGAGGACAAGAAGTGGTAAAGCTATAGCTAGCCCTTCAGGAATATCTTGAATACCAATTCCCAGTGCTAGTGCAAAAGGAGCACCTTTACTCAAGTGATAATAGTCACTGGATGCGTAAGAAATGCCGACAGAAAGTCCCTCTGGGATGTTGTGTATTGCTATGGCAAAAATAAATAGCCAGGAACGTTGGATGGAAATTTTTAAGCCTTCATCTACGGTATTCGCCCCAATTTGATGAATGTGGGGCAAAAGCTTGTCAAGTCCATAAATAAATAATAATCCTGCTAAAAAGCCCCCTACAGGAGGAATCCAAGTAGGCATATTTAGTTTTAATGATAATTCTACCGATGGTTGCAATAGGCTAAAAAAACTACTTGCTAGCATGATGCCCCCTGCAAAAGCTAGCATGTAATTAGTTTTAGCAAAGATCCCACTACCTTTTATAAAAATAAAAGCAGCCCCAAGCGTAGTTAGAACATAAAGAAACAGAGAACCCCATAATGCGTCAACCATCTGATTTTATTAAATAATGGTTTCAATAATTTTTTTATCTACTTTGTGGTAAAATTTCGCTTCAATATCTTCCTTGAGTGTAGCAAAAGTTTCGTAACTTTCGGAATATTTCATGCGTTCTTCAATGGTCTGGACAAAATTACCATTGAGTCCCATAATAAGCTCACATATTTCTCTTACAGCATTTAGGTCACCTCTTTGATAGGTAATATAATCTACCAGTTCATTTTTTCTAACATATTCATTAAAAAGTGGACTAGCTTTTCTTCCTACCATGAAACTAAGCCCTGTCAGCTCTGCTGCGGGCAAATCCAACACGTCGTCCATCACAAACGCTATTTGAGAAGGTCGTATATTATAGGTTTCTTGAATGTGATTGAGTGCATCTCTTTTATTTTTTATGGAAACATAAACGGCATTGAAATATTCACGTTTTGCTAGTTGTAAAGCTGATTCGTTTACTAAATTGGTGACAATAGCTAAAAAAGGTATGGTGTTAAAACGAAGGTAAAAGCTAAATCTTAGGAGGTTAATTCCCAAGACATCCGTTTCGCTGTATGTGCTTGTAAATTCAACACCTTTTTTTCCACTGTTAAATACTCCATCCCAATCGAATAAAAAAGCTTTTATATTTTCAAGTTTTTTAGCAATTCTAGGTGCTGGAGTCATGAAAATACCACCATTATTTTCAAAAATTGTTTGAATAATTTCTGGAGAATACATACATTATTTTTTGCAAAATTACAAAAAATATCAAATATTACGAACCATTTTCTTTATGTGGCAATAAAACAAAATTGATAATTTTGATGAATAAAACATGATATGCTTTGTCCGACTGGTTGCCCTGGATGCTTGATTTTGAAACATGCATACAATGATGTATGGGTCGAAAAAACAAACTATTGGCAAAAAATAATACAACCACAACATATTCCCGTAGAATATCAAGCAGCAGCAAATGAAAACAGGTTACATTATCGCAAAAAAGCCATTCTCCATGTAAAGCAAGAATTAAGCAGCACGGAGATTGGTCTCATGCATCGAAAAGTTCTCTACCCTATTGACTATTGCATGATCCACGATCCAGCGTTAAATAACATTTTGAGAAAATTGAAAAATTGTTTTAGAAATTCCTCATTAAATGATATACCGTTTTCTCATGTTATTTTGCATAGGCGTCAACTCCTTTTGGTAATTAAAGCAAAACAGCATGAAGAAATCATAAAAAGAATAAAATCCAATTGCTACTTTCTTGAAGATGAAAAAGATGTGGAAGGATTTCACTTGCATTTTAATCCCTCTGCTGGGAATAGAATTATTCAAAAAAATGTGTTGCATACCCTTTGGGGCGAAAGATACACGAAGGATGAACATGGCTTTTACTATTCACCCCTTACATTCACACAGCACCTGTGGCCTCTTGTTCAACATGTTATTCAAAAAGTACTTTCATTTTTCGATGAAGAAGACAATGTGCTGGACTTATTTTGTGGAACAGGTATTACAAGTTATTTTTTTCAAAAGAATGGTTTTCAAGTTATTGGAATAGAAAATAATCCTGAAGCAATTCAATGCGCCACTCAAAATTCACCTCAATCCACTTTTTTAATAGGTAAAACAGCAGAAAGATTGAAGCAACTCGTCGATAAGAAATTTACATGTAAAAATATTTATCTTAATCCGCCTCGAAGCGGACTAGATAAGGAAACTTTCTATTATCTTTTACAATTATCCCCTACCCATGTAGCCTATTTAAGTTGTAATCCCAAAAGTTTAAAAAAAGATTTGCAAGCTTTTCTCAATAAAGGATATCGAGTAACAAGTTTTGTTGTTTATGATTTTTTCCCTTTTACGAGACATGTTGAAACGCTAGCTTTACTCGAGAAATAATTAAAATTCTCTTATGTTTGCAAAAAAATTTTTATGCGTATCGGGATAATTGGAGCTGGATATGTTGGATTAGTAACAGGCACTTGCTTTGCTGAAACAGGTATTGATGTCGTTTGCATTGACATCGATGCTGAAAAAGTTGAATTAATGAAACAAGGAAAAAGTCCTATCTATGAGAAAGGACTTGAAGAAATGATGCAAACAAATATTGCTAAGGGGCGTTTACATTTTACGACAAGTTTACCCGAAGTACTGAACACGCTCGATCTTGTTTTCATTGCTGTTGGAACCCCACCAGATGAAGATGGAAGTGCCGATCTTTCGCATGTACTTGCTGTAGCAAAAAACATTGGAGAACACTTAGAAAAAAATATGTTTGTTGTAAATAAAAGCACTGTCCCGGTCGGCACAGGTTTTAAGGTAAAAAATGTGATACTCGAAGAATTAAGAAAAAGAAATAAAAACTATCACGTTGAAATAATATCTAATCCTGAATTTCTTAAAGAAGGCGATGCCATCAACGATTTTATGAAACCTGATCGAATTGTTGTTGGAGTTGAAAGCGAAGCTGCTCGTGACATCATGGCTAAGCTTTACAAACCATTTACTTTAAATGGGCATCCCATTATTTTTATGGATATTCTTTCTGCAGAAATAACTAAATATGCTGCCAACGCTATGCTAGCTACACGTATCAGTTTTATGAATGAAATTGCGGCATTGTGTGACCGCGTAGGAGCTGATGTTAACATGGTGCGTCGAGGCATTGGAGCTGATCCTCGCATTGGAAATAAATTCCTTTATCCAGGTACAGGTTATGGTGGTAGTTGTTTCCCAAAAGATGTTAAAGCTCTTATTAAAACTGGAGAAGAACATGGTTACACTTTCGAAATCTTAAAAGCTGTAGAAGAGGTGAACGAACGTCAAAAAGGTATACTGGTCGAAAAGCTCAAGAAATTTTGGCCTAATCTTAAAGGGAAACGTATAGCCTTGTGGGGACTTTCTTTTAAGCCCAACACAGATGATATGCGTGAAGCTCCCTCTCTTACAATTATAAAAAAACTGTTAGACGAAGGAGCAGAAGTCGTAGCTTACGATCCCGTTGCTATGCACGAAGCCAAAAGAAGACTTGGTGATTCCATCCAATATGCAACAGACATGTATTCTGCTGTGAACGAAGCTGATGCTCTTCTTCTTGTAACGGAATGGACAGAATTTCGCTATCCTGAATGGAATGATATACTTCGGCGGATGCGTAGACCTCTTGTCTTGGATGGTAGAAACATTTACGATGCTTTGGAACTCAAAAAAATGGGCTTCGAAGTCGATAACATTGGTGCTCTCAAATAAAACCAACTTGCTTAGTAATTGATTCTCTTATTATCCCAAAAAAAGATATATTCTTTTTTCTTGTTGTTAAAATAAATCCCTATTCGCTTTTTGTTGGCATCATAGAAAGCCACGAATGCATCTGTGTTGGAAATTTTTTTATTACACTTGCAAGCTTGCTGCTCGAGTGCTATTTGCTGACGAGCAATAGCTTTTTCCAAATTGTCGTACGAAGGTAAAAGAAGAAACTTATGAAGTATCCCTTTTTCCGTGGGTATTTTTTCTATGAGTATTGAACACGTATCAAAAGCTACGAATGTTTTTTAAAATGCTTCAATGCTTTGAATACCGTAATATGCTCCTACCTGAACATAACATTGAATAGGATAGACAATGCTTAAAAATCAAGAATTTGATACAAACAATTAATTTTTTCATTTGTAGATGTATGTTTTGCTGAAGCAGTCCTTTGCAATTTTGTGTCATCTATTTGATGAGTACTGTCTTGAACAGTAGTATCTTTTTGAACAGAATCATTTTTTACAAGCGTTTCATTTATAGTAGTTGCATATATAATCCGTCCTTCATAAATATCATAATTACCATGAAGATTTGCAGAAAAATAAAAAACACTATCCATCCATAAGAAATCACGTACATCACAAGAAGAAAATGAGTCAGGTAAAATTGAAATTGGTTTTACTTCATTTTCAGCAAAAACAAAAGGTTTAAACTTTCCATTCCGATTTGAGGAAAAGAAAATCTAGTCCATATACGTGCGAACGACCACTTCGTCATAAGGAGAATTGAGCTTTTCCAGGGGTTCAACAACCCAAGATTTTTTCCCTGATAAAGTTGCTTTGTATAAATCATAAGTACCCTTCCGATCTGAAGAAAAAAAGTATTCTCCATCTTTCCAGGCAATGGATTGCTCGCTAGTTTTTGCTTGATTTATGGGATATGGTAATTTTTTAGGATGTGTAAACTCATTATTTCTAAAATAAGATGTATACAAATCTCCATTGCCAAAAGGTATGTAAATGAAAAAAACATTTTGTTCACCTAAACAACCTCCTATAGCCATTTGTTCATCGAAGTTAAAAGGATGTTCAATTTTCTTTTTTTTATCACTCGTTATATAGTTACGCTGATTATGTTTTAAAGAAAATTCATCAGTCTTTGAAAAATAACCGGTACTGGTAAAAAGAAATGTTTTATTTTAAGGAATAGGAGCGAATTCATCTGTAGCGGTTGACAAAGGCCATCTTGTAATTTCTACTTTGTAACTAGGTAATAAAGTATCCCATGGTTTATGAAACTGCGAAAAACAAACAAATGAAAACAAAAGTAAAACACTAACGTACAGGTTTTTGCTCATTGAACCATTTTTTTACATATACTTCTTGAGAAAAAATATTATAAACTGAATGAATTTTGGCCATATAGTTCCACGGAGAAAAAAATTTGGTAATACTCTCTAAGAGATGGAAAAGCTCAAAGGATAGTTTAAAAGCCCCTCTGTGGATTAGGTGGCAATGGAAAGTACTGGGATTTATTGTATGCTGATTTGGCGATTTTGGGAAAATGCTTTTAAAGCAAATGCCATAACGAAAAAGCGATGTAAAAGATGCAGTATGGATTGCCTCCTTGCTGATGAAAGGCATGCTGTTTTGTTCTTCCAAAAAACATTCGGGTTCTACTTGCCTATGAAACAAGTAATTTGCCCCTCTGTTATCAGCAGAAAATACGGTTAAAAAAACTCAAGTATCATCAACAACAAATGGAACTTCTGCAAGCAACAGCAAGGCAAAGTCGCTTCATTTTGTGGTAGATCAGAACCCCGTTTGCAGATTGACCTTACTCTTTTAAGCACAAAAAGATGGACCGTAAAGTCAGCAGGAGAAAATGCTCTTCACCACCCTAAAAACTTATCGCTCCAGAAAAGAAAGTTTTTTTCAAAAAATTTTGAATATGTTTTTTTTTATTTAAATTTGTAAAAACAAAATCTTTATGAAAAAGTTGACCTTTATTAGTATCATTTATTTCGCATTGATGTCGGGCCGGCTTTTTTCACAAGCTATTGGTATAGGTGAAAGTGTTTTTACGCCTGATCCCTCTGCTATGCTTGAAGTGCAAGCTACAAATAAAGGAATACTCATACCGCGCGTGGCTTTAACACAAACAACATTGTCGTCGCCTATTACTAGTCCTGCAACCAGTCTATTAGTGTATAACACAGCAACAATCAACGATGTAACTCCAGGCTATTATTACTGGGATGGTACCAAATGGGTGCGTCTTGTAGGCGGAAATGGTAATATTACTTGCAACACAGCTAATTTTGTTCTTAAATCGAATGGAACCGATGTTACATGCAGCCAAATTTTTGATGATGGAACAAATGTCGGCATCGGGACGACGAGTCCGAATAGAGCCAAATTAGAAATTGCTGGTATGGTCGATAATACAAATGCAATATTAGGTTCTGGAAATCAAGGAATAGGAATTATAAATAATTGGCCTGGTATTGGTTTCAATATGTATTGGAGTGGAGGCCCTAAATCTATATCAACTGGCTATACGGGTTCTATTTGGGTGAGCCCAACTGATGGCCATTTTGAAATGAGACTTGGTCAGACCAATGCAGGAGCTCCAGGTACTGCTGTTACAGAAAATAATGTTCTTACAGTTCTTAACAACGGCAACGTCGGCATTGGTGTAACTAACCCTTCGTTTAAACTTGAAATAGCAGCCGGCAATAATACAGAATTTATCCGTTTAAATAATTCTACTACACCACCTTTTGACATATATTTTGGTAATAATTTAGGCGGAGTAAGCAATGCTGACGGTGTTGTTTATTTTGAAATATTTGGAAATGAAATCTATGTAATGGGCGGACATGTTGTGCCTGATGGCAACCTTAATAGAGATCTTGGTTCTTCTCCAAATCATATGTGGAATAATGTTTATGCAAATGATATTTATCTAAATTCAACTAATACTTGGTTATCAAGTTCGAATTTGTCTGACAAAAGATTCAAAAAAGATATAGAACCCATTAACAGTGCATTAAGCAATGTTTTAAAACTTAAACCTGTAAAATATAGCTGGAATACAGAAGAATTTCCCGATAAACATTTTGACAATAAACGTCATATTGGACTTATAGCACAAGAAGTTGAAGAAGTTTATCCTGAAATAGTCAATACAAACGACGAAGGTTTTAAATCAATTGATTATAGTAAACTGGTGCCGGTTTTAATTAAAGCAGTTCAAGAACAACAAGCCGAAATAGAGGCATTGAAAAAAGAAATAAAAGAGCTTAAAAAATAAAACGTAGAAATAAAAAGTCAATTAAAAACATTACAAAAAATTAAATAGTATGAAAACGAAACTTAATTTTTTAGCTAAAGAGTTTTTACTAGTACTTTAACCTTTTACCTGTTCCGCTTAGGTAGCTATTAATACCAGTGATGCTAACCCCGATGCCAGTGCCACCTTAGATGTTAGTTTTACCAAAAAAGGCTTATTGATTCCGCGTGTAGCTTTAACACAAACAACATTGTCGTCGCCTATTACTAGTCCTGCAACCAGTTTAATGGTATATAACACTGCAGCAGTCAACGACGTTACACCTGGTTATTTTTACTGGGATGGTACTAAATGGATGCGTCTTGAAGGTGGAAAAGGTGATATTACTTGCAACACAGCTAATTTTGTTCTTAAATCGAATGGAACCGATGCTACATGCAGCCAAATCTTCGATAACGGGACAAACGTCGGCATCGGGACGACGATACCAACAGCAAAACTTGACATAAATGGTAATATAGCGTCAAATGGTTCTGCAGGCACTGTGGAAACTGGAACAATATCAACTACTGGTTGGCATACCGTGGCGGTAACATTTCCCGTAGCTTTTAGCTCTGTGCCGCATGTAGTTGTTACTTTTGATAATAGTGGAACAGGTGATATTGATTTAAGATGGAGTATTCAGAAAAATTCGCTTACAACAACTGGTTTTACAATAGATTTTTACGTTGTGACTGTCGGAATAGCAGTAACAGCTAAATTTCATTGGATGCGATTCAATAATTCACGGCAATGTCGGCATCGGGACGGTGACACCAGGATCTAAATTACAGGTTGGAAACTCAGGTGATGGAACAGTTGCAGTTGCAAATGCATGGAACACATTTTCAGATGTAAGATTAAAAGAAA